>Ga0207048_10140_pt1 | contig 23184 bp, 22 predicted proteins | sample Alteio_BWMinCont_65_FD_153301 | JGI IMG/M metagenome (GOLD analysis project Ga0207048, IMG submission 153301) | Enriched cells from forest soil in Barre Woods Harvard Forest LTER site, Petersham, Massachusetts, United States -... | ecosystem: Environmental > Terrestrial > Soil > Temperate forest >...
CGTTATCAACGTCTCCTTTTTTGGCTGGACGATCTCGTGGGCGACACCGTGGAGCTTTTTGCTCAGCCTGCCCATTGCGGTCATCGCCGCCGCCTTGGTCGCCGGTTATTGGCCCGCGCGACAAGCCGCGCATCTCGATATCGCCGACGGCGTAAAAATGGAATAATTTAAAATGTAGCGGCGGTCTATGACCGTCGCATTTATTTCAATACCTTATATGAGAATGCTTTCCAAGGTCGTCCAAATTACCATGTTGCTAGGTTGGTTCATCTGTTTTCCAGTGGGCACGATAGCGGTCTATTTTTGGAAACACACTCTTACTTCTTATTTTGGAGCACAACCCATTCGATTTGAGATATTAGGATTAATGACTTTAATCACACTGCCCTTTGCCATTAGGAGCATGTTCCGAATGCTTAGAGGCGAGTAATCATCGAAAGCACGACGGACATAGACCGCCGCTACATTAAGAAATTTCGCCGCTAAATCTGCGGCGGCCACTTCAGCAACCTCGGGATGACAAATTTCTTAATAAGCTTTAGGCTGTCCGCTTCATGAAATTCATCTTCCTTGGCGATGTCGTTGGCGAACCGGGGCGCGACACCGTCCACACTGCGATTCCCCTCCTGCGCGAGCGTTATCAACCCGATTTTATTGTCGTTAACGGCGAGAACGCAGCGGGCGGAAACGGCATTACGCCCAAACTCGCCATCGAGCTGATGCGAGCCGGTGCCGATGTTGTCACGTTGGGCGATCACGCGTGGGATCAGCGTGAAGTCGTCTCCTTTTTCGCCACGGAACCGCGTCTGCTTCGCCCACTTAATTTTCCGGCAGGCACGCCGGGTGCAGGTTCCATTGTCGTCGGCGGTAATGGTCAAAAACTTGGCGTTATTAATATGCTGGGTCGCACCTTCATGGGACCGCAAGTCGACAATCCTTTCCTTCTCATCGATGCCGAAATTGAAAAATTAAAACAGGAAACTTCGTGCATTCTGGTCGATTTCCATGCTGAAGCCACCTCGGAGAAAATTGCTTTCGGGCGAGCGCTCGACGGCAAAGCAACATTGGTCGTCGGAACTCACACGCATGTCCAAACCGCCGATGACCAAATCTTTCCCGGTGGCACCGCCTACCTGACCGATGCCGGGTTCTGCGGCCCACACGAATCAGTGATTGGGCGCGACATTCCGAGCGTCCTGCAAAAATATCGGACGTTGCTGCCGAATAAATTCTATATCGCGCGAGAAGGACTCCAAGCCGACGGCGTTTTCGTCGAAGCCGATTCCGCAAGCGGCCGTGCCATCCGCATCGAACGCATCCAGGAAAAAATCACGCTGGCATGAACTTTCTTTTAGAATCCGTCATCCTGAGCTTGTCGAAGGATCAGCTTCCAAAAAGCGCACACTTACCCCGATTGGTGCGTGTTTATCGGAGGCTGATCCTTCGACAAGCTCAGGATGACGGAATGAAAACCGAATGAAAAAAAAGAGAATCACACCGGACAAAGAAACGCCCGATCTCGGCCTGACTGTCGAAATGCCGGGTCGTTCCCTGCGCAATCCCATCTCGATTTCGGATCTCACCACGACAATCCGCGCTTTGCTGGAAGAAGGCTTGGGTGAAGTCTGGGTCGCAGGCGAAATTTCCAACTTTCGCGCGCCTGGCTCGGGACATCTCTATTTCACGCTCAAGGATGCAACGGCCACGCTGGCGGCTGTCATGTTCCGGCCCGATGCGATGCGCGTCGGCTTTGCGCTACAAGACGGCCAAGCGGTGATTGTGCGTGGAACGATCACCGTCTACGAAGCTCGCGGCCAATATCAAATCCAGGTCACCGAAATCCAGTCCCGCGGTCAAGGCAGCCTGCAACAGCGCTTTGAGGAATTGAAACGTCGCCTTCAGGCAGAAAATCTTTTCGACCTCGAACGCAAACGTCCCCTGCCCGTTTTCCCTGAGACCATCGGCATCGTCACATCGCTGCAAGGAGCCGTGCTTCAGGACATGCTTCAAATCCTCCAACGACGTGCACCGGGCATTCGGATTCGCGTGCGGGGCGTGCGCGTTCAGGGCATTGGCGCGGCGCAGGAAATCGCGGAGGCCATCGCGGCTTTTGATGCGGAAAAGAATATCGACCTTCTCGTCGTCGCACGCGGTGGCGGAAGCCTCGAAGATATATGGGCCTTCAACGAAGAAGTTGTGGCCCGCGCTCTGGCCTCCTGCAGCCTGCCCACCATTTCCGCTGTGGGCCATGAGACTGACTTTACCATCGCCGATTTCGTCGCCGATTTACGTGCACCTACGCCAAGTGCCGCCGCAGAATTACTCACGCGTGATTGGGCCGAGTGGCGTGAAACGGTGGGTGACTTACACACCCGACTGGATCGGACAACACGCCAGGCTCTTGCAGGTCATCGCCGTCATCTGATGCAACTTGCTTCCAGCTATGCCTTGCGCGAACCCCGCCGCGTGGTGCGCCAATGGGCACAGCGACTCGATGATCTCCGCGAAAATCTCCACCGCACGACTTCCGATGCAATTCAGACGCGTCAAAATGCGTTGCAACTTCTGCAAACGCGATTGGCGGCACATCATCCTGCCCGTGAAATCGAACGACGACGTGGTCACCTCACCCAGCTTGCAGCGCGACTTCGTACGTTGGGACCGCAAGCTACACTCGACCGTGGTTATGCGCTGGTCCTTGATAAAAGAGGACATCCGGTTTTGAAAGCCGATAAAAAAATCGAAGGTCAACCAGTCCGCCTTATTCTGGCTAAAGGCATGGCCGGAGCGACGATCACCGAGGCTTATCCCGGGAAAACCTTGCTTAATGCTCTCACCCCGCAATCGCCTGATGTTGTCTCCTCACCGACAAAAAAGAGCAAAGCTCGGCGCAAAGCATCATCTTAATTTTTGTCCGTTATCCTGAGTCTTTTCTCGGCAGCAAAGTCGCAGGTAAGTCTGTACAGATTGGATTAGATGTTCACATTCCGGAAACTGATTCTTCGACAAGCTCAGGATGACGGAAGGGCAAAATCGTGATACGCTTCCCTCGTGAAAGGGATCATGCACCTGCGCCACGGCTGGTGGATTTGTACGCTGATTCTGGCGTTTTCCATCGCATCTGTGCACGCGCAGATTCCATCCGAATTGCGCGAACAGGGAGTCCTTTATTTCGAGGACAATTTGCCGGATAAAATCACAACTACATTCAAAGTTCCGACCACCGTTTACATGCATCGCGATTTTCAGATGGTGCTCGCCTCCTTTGGCCAGGGCCAAGAGGTTGAACTGATCGGCATGAGCCCGGAAGGCTATTTGCTCAAAGGTAATTACCGGAATAATACCGTCACCGGCTGGATTCGCCCCGAAGATCTGCCCACGGGAGTTGATCCCACTCTTTTCAAGACAGCTCAAAAGAATCAGGCTCGACACGATGCCGTGGCTGTAGCCATCACGAACAAGAGCGTCATTCAGGGAATGACGCCCGATGAAGTGAAGCAATCGGTTGGACGCCCCGAGCAAACATCGTCCCACACGGATGCCAATGGCTCGATCTTAACCTGGGTTTTCACCACCTATCGCGAAGAACCGCAAAACTATTATACGCTCAACCCGTTGGGGCGATCCGTCCTGCAAACCTACTACGTCAAAATTCCGGTCGGCCAGTTGATCGTAAATTTTGAGAATGGAGCGGTGACTTCCGTGGAGGAACATAAAACCGATTCCAGCAGTCCGGGAGTTCTCACGAATTAATTATTTCGGGATGTGTCTTCAAAATAGGCACAGGGTCTGCTTCACGGCCTGTCGTGCGCCAACTAAAGAAGCTAATCTACATCGGACTTCTGGGAGTCGTTCTTACGTTTCCAGGATATGGACAAACGACAACACCGGCTTCGGATAATTCCGACAAAGCCCAGGTACAAGCGCTCAAGGCACAGGTTGATGATCTCCAGACCAAATTGAGGCTCATTGGCGCAGCGCTGTCACTTTCCGGAGGAAGCGCCACCGTTCCCGCTACCGCAACTCTGCCCGTGGATCAAACTGCATCGGCAGCAACAGCGCCCCACACGCCCGGCGCGGCAAAGGCCGATATTCAGGCACTTCAAGCGCAGTTGGCTGACTTGACCGCTAAATATCAGGCTCTTTCTGAAACCGTCGATAAACAAAGCACCCAGCTAGCCCCCATCCACGATCAGCTCGATACCCTCAACAAAACTGTCCAAGACGTAAAAACCGCTGCGGCAACACCTGCGCCCGCACCAGCAGCTCCCGCCGCGCCTGCGGGCACTGCGACCAAGGACCAAGCCAACGCCATCTTTATGGCGGAAACTCCTGACGTCCTGGCAAACTCGTCCGCAGGAATTTCGCTGAACATCTCCTGGACGCTTATCACCGGTTATCTGGTCATGTTTATGCAAGCCGGATTCGCGCTCGTGGAAACAGGCTTCACCCGTGCCAAAAATGCGGCCCATACCATGGCTATGAATTTCATGGTTTACGGCCTCGGTATGCTGGGCTTCTGGGTCTCCGGTTTCGCCATTCAATACGGTGGTAACGGAGATGCTAATTCAGTTAGTGCGGTAGGAACACTGGGGCCAAACGTCTCCGCACTTCTCAACAGCGAATTCGGCATCAATATCGGCAGCCATTTCTTTGGGCTGGCAGGCACCAAGGGATTCTTCTTGCAAGAACCTTATTGGGACGCGGGCATATTTACCTTGTTCCTCTTTGAAATGGTATTCATGGATACGGCGGCAACCATTCCCACAGGTGCCATGGCCGAACGTTGGAGGTTCCTGCCTTTCTGTCTTTTCAGCTTCTGCGTCGGCGCGTTCATCTATCCGCTCAACGGAAACTGGGTCTGGGGTGGTGGCTGGCTGGCTGCCATGGGCAAGAATTTTGGACTGGGCCATGGCCACGTCGACTTCGCCGGTTCGTCCGTGGTGCATATGTGCGGTGGTATGTTGGCCCTGGCAGGAGCGTTGATCTTGGGGCCACGTATTGGAAAATATAATGCCGACGGCACACCCAATCCGATTCCGGGTCACAATATTCCGATGGCCATGCTCGGCACCTTCATCCTTGCCTTTGGCTGGTTCGGTTTCAATCCGGGTTCCACCCTCGCTTCGACCGATACGGAAATTGGTATTATCGCGACAAATACCATGCTCGCCTCGGCAGCCGGTGCGGCGGCAGCCATGATTATTTGTTGGATTCGCATCGGCAAACCCGATCCCGCGTTCATGTGCAATGGGATGCTTGCAGGCCTTGTGGCCATCACGGCTCCTTGCGCTTTCGTGGAAGCTTGGGCAGCTGTGGCTCTTGGCGCGATTGCCGGACTCCTGATGTATTGGAGCGTCTTCTTTGTGGAGGAAAAACTTAAACTCGATGATCCTGTCGGAGCCATTTCTGTCCATGGAACCTGTGGAGCTTGGGGTGTCATTTCACTCGGCCTCTTCGCCAACGGTAAATATGGCGATGGCTGGAATAATGTTCCCGGTAAAGTCACAGGATTCTTTTACGGCGATTGGAAACAATTGGTTGCCGAATGTATTGGAGTTGCTTCCAATTTCCTTTTTGTCTTCACCACCGCCTACATTGTTTTATGGATAATCGGCAAACTGGTGGGTGGCAACCGCACCTCGGCGGAAGCCGAACTCGAAGGTCTCGATATTCCTGAAATGGGAACGCTCGGTTACAACAACGACGTGTAACCAGCATCAGCCCATCCGTCATTCCAATCTTTATCGAGGAATGACGGATGGTGGGGACGCGGGAATTTTAATCTCTTGGGTCTAGCTTGCTTCGGTTTCTGGGTAACCCACTATCTCCCAACACGGGATCACTCTGGAGAACCTGGAACTATCCGATTCTACGACCACGCCAATATTTGGGTTGAGTGGAAGAAGTCGGCTCGGGCGTTTGGGAAGTTCCGGCAACAGGTGTTTGCTCGTGCTGAACCGGCTCGACATGATTTCCGGAATCGGCTCCAGCCATTTCCATCAAATCTGCGGCGCGAAAACGGGCGACCGTATAACGAACCATCAGAATATCGAGCCCCAGTTCATCAGCCAGCTGCCGCGTTGAAGCGGTGCCGTTGGACGATTTCAGGGCCACAGCCAGTTCCGCTGCACTTACCTCCAAACCCGCCGGAATGGCGCCGCCTTTGTATTTGGGGATATCGCGATCGGCTGGCATAAGTTCCTGGACCTGACGGGCCTCATGCATCCTGTTTTCCAACAAACGGATAATTTCAACCGTGGGATAGGAAGTCAGATTCCGGCTGGGAGTCATCGCCCCATCCATGAACTCAAAGTTACCTTTGTTGAAAAGAGCCAGGTGTTTGATGGCATCGAGACCGGCCAAATTACCAGCCTCGGCATCGGCAATGTCTCCACGCTCAAAATAGATCGATCCGGTGGATGATCCGATCACAACCAACCGCCCAGTTTTATGCGTTGCATTGAGAAGACGCATCACGTCAGGCAGGGCAATCTCGTCAAGAGAACCCGCAAGAAGAAAGGAAGCAGCCATGAGAGCAGAGTTCGTTAAAGCCTAAACAACCGGATGATTCATATCCGGGAACGCTCCAAGCATAAACCATACCGAGGCTGTAAAAGTAGTTAACACCCTTTTGCCCCTTCGACATACGGGTGGTGGTTTCCCGTAAAACTCAGGTCACTTCAATCGGAGTCTCCCCCGGACCACCCACGGTTGGAGGATGCTTGTGGTGGGTCAATTCCAGAAAGAGATTGTAACAGGCCATCAGAAGCGGAAAGGCGTTGGACACAATACCGGGACCATCGTTTTTCCCGAAAATGAAATAGGTCAGCAAAAACAGGCTGCCCAGAATGCTCATGTACCAAAAAAGAATCGGGATGGTGGGCCTGCCTGCCTTGCGCGAGGCGATAGCCTGAACCAACCAGCGCATGGTAAATAAAATCGTGCCGGTATAGCCCACGATCTTCCAAGGCGTGATCGATAGCCCCCATATGCTCAGTAAAACGTCGTTCATAAGTGAACCCGATATCTAAGACGCTTGGGCAATGCCGGGCAAACTTTTAACCTACCCGTAAAGAACTCCGAAGCATTTCAGAGGTAGCCCTCGACCGCCGGACGACGGTGCAGGCGATTTCCGCGCTCGGTGATCGCGGGCTACCCAAAAGCCAAAGCAAGCTTCAGGGAATTCAACCCAAGAGATTAAAAGCACCCTCTAGCCGTCCCGGACAACTTCTGTTAGTGTCGCCACTCCTGTGAGCACGACTTCTCCCATTCTTCGCGTCGGACTGGCCGGTCTCGGTACGGTAGGTGCCGGTGTCTGGCGTCAGCTTATTTCCCAAAAAGATTTATTAAAACAACGCATCGGCACAGAAATTCGCATCGACCAGGTGGCTGATCGCCGAAAGGAATGGGCCATGGAAGTAGGCGTTCCCGAAAAGCTTATCGCGACCGATTGGCGCCAGTTGATCACCAATCCCGATCTCGACGTCATCGTTGAACTGATTGGTGGAACAAAGGATGCCTTTGACCTGATCGACCAGGCTCTCCGCAATGGCAAACACGTCGTCACGGCAAACAAGGCGCTTCTGGCCGAACGAGGCGCGGAACTTTTCCAGACCGCCCTCAAGCATCAACGCCATCTTCTTTTCGAGGCCAGCGTGGCGGGAGGTATCCCGATCATCCGCGCTCTGCGTGAAGGACTGGTCGCCAACCGTATTCTTTCGATTCACGGCATCATCAACGGTACCTGCAATTATATCCTAACCCGGATGAACGAGGGCGGACTCGAATTCAAGGATGCTCTCGCGGAAGCAAAGCACAAAGGTTATGCCGAAGCCAATGACAGCCTCGACGTGGATGGCCACGACACCGCCCACAAAGCCGCAGTCCTCGCCGCGCTCGCCTACGGATTCTGGGTACCCCCTGAAAAACTTTATACCGAAGGTCTGCGTCGGGTTGAAAAACAGGACATTATCTATGCCCAAAAACTTGGCTATGGCCTCAAATTACTCGCCATTATTAAAACCGATAACGACGGCGCAGTGGAAGTTCGTGTCCATCCCACGCTCATCCCACAATCCCATGTACTTGCTTCCGTCAACGGCGTCTTCAATGCGCTGCTGGTGCGCGGAGATGTGGTAGGCGATACTCTCTACTACGGACGCGGTGCCGGAGCCGATCCGACGGCCAGCGCGGTGTTGAGCGACCTAGCCCAAATCGCCAGCCATTTTCCGCAGGAACAAAAAACCCGCAACGTCGGCCATGAGGCCCTCCATTCCCGCCTCAAGACCATGGACGAAATCGTTTCCCGCTACTACCTGCGACTGCTCGTCGTCGATCGCCCCGGCGTCCTGGCCAATGTCGCGCGAGTTCTGGCTACTCACCAGATTGGCATTTCCTCCGTGATCCAGCCGGAAGCGCACGTGGGAGAAACAACCAACCTCATCCTCATGCTCCACGACGCACCCGAATCACAATTCCAGTCCGCCGTTCAGGAAATTACCAAAATCAACGCCGTCAAAGCGCCACCGGTTCATCTCCGGGTCGAAGACTTCGAATAGAGTCTCGGTCATCCCGAGACTCTGGACAGCCCCCACAAGCGCGCTTATTCTTGAGAAGGATTTAACTGCCATGCTTTACGAAAGATCCGAAGATTATCGCCCGCTCTTCTGGATGCAGGGCCGACCGATCTATGTCACCACTCTTTTGATCATTCTGCACGTCGTTGCCTTCATCGTTACTGCTCTGGCCATTTCATTTTGGGGCGCAGCAACGCTTGAAGCCATTCAGCTCGATACTTATCAGGTCCTTTATTACGGCCAGGTCTGGCGATTGTTTTCCTACATTATTTTTCCACCTTCGCTGTGGTTCGTTTTTGCCATGGGATTCTTGTTTTTTGCTGGACGGGAAGTTGAACAATTTGTGGGTCGCAAAATTTTCATCAAATTTTACGCCGCGGTGGTTTTAATTCCCGCCATCCTCATGTGTCTGATCGGATTGGTATGGCCCCAATACCATCTCGGCGGCACGGAGAGCGTCTTTGGGGTATTCGTTGCCTTCGCCACCATTTACCCCGGCATAGTTCTCAGCATTTGGTTTATTAATTTGACCGTTAAGGGATGGGCGTGGGTGCTGTTCTTCACTTATTCGCTGATCGATATCGCCTCTCATCAATGGTCCAGCCTGCTTGTGCTTTGGATGTGCACCGCAGTTGGCTATTGCGGCATGCGTCTGATCGGCGCGGGACGCGGCATGGCGTGGCTGACCGATTGGCTGGAGGAACGCCATTCGCAAAAACTGATCCGCCAGCATAATTTCAAAATCGTCAAAGAGAAAAAAGCCACTGAATCAATCGACGCGATCCTCGATAAAATTTCCAAACAGGGCGTTAACAGCCTCGATGCACAAGAACGCGCCGTCCTGGAAAATGCCCGGACAAAACTCCTCGAGCGAGACAAGCGCTAGGAAAATTCTCTTTCCCGTCCATGCCCGCATGATTCGTGTTCTTGCTCTCGCGGTGCTTTGGAGCATGACATGCACACTCGGCATTTCTTCCACTCCTACAGCGGAACCTGCGCCACATCCCTCACCCCCCATCGATTTCAAACATTTGCCTTGGAGTAATGGCGAAACGCTAAGCTACCTTGTTTCGTGGACTGCTTTTGAAGCTGCGGAAGGCACCTTCGTCGCCAAAGACAAAGGCGACCATTGGGAATTTAATCTTACCCTCGCTTCACGAGGTCTCGTCGACAGCTTCTATCCCTTCACCGGAAATTTTTGGTCCATTCTTCTCCCTTCACCCTGGCGCTCGACCGAATATGGCGAATATCGCTTTGAACCCCGTTGTGTTATTAAAGAACGCACCCAAATCGATTATTCGCAGCATCAAGGCACCCGCGAAATCTGGAACGAAGGCAAAACCAAAACCTTTCCCATCGCCGAAGATGCCGTCGACGACCTCGGCACCATGCTCTACCATCTCCGCGCCGGCCCTTGGAAACCCGGCGACAAACGGACGATCTACGTTTACGAAAGTAATTCCGAAAAACAAGCCGAAGCCGAATGTCAGGGCCGTGAGACGCGCTCCTTCGGCACTTGGCCCTCCCAACCGCTCCTGCGCATTTTGGTGCTTCCAACCAAGGGCACTCATCACCGGGGCCATTTACGACTATGGATGACTGATGATGCGCGCCACCTTCCCCTCCACGCCGAGCTTGAATTTCGCTACGGCACATTTGACATCGACTTGATTAAAGCGGACAAACTCCTTCCCCTTGGACATTGATCTCCCATGCGGGACTCGACATCCCCGCCTCAGGACTTAATACTGGATGACTTGGCAACCTTTTAAATTTTCGTTTCCTCCGCCCCAGATACAACTCTTGAATTCGCATGCCGCTGCACGAACGAGACATTTATTACTTTGTGGACGTCACCCTGGCGTACCTCAATAAAATCACGGGAAACGAAGTCGCGTTGCGTGATCCCACCATCGAATTTCAATCGCTGGTCTTCTCTGCCTACACCGGCCTGATTCATTTAAAAGGAGGCGCGGAAGGCTTCGTCTACGTCACGGCATCGCAATCTTTTTTGCAACAGCTTTACACTGCGCGCCACAGCCAGGGCAGGTTCGCGGAAGAAAATTGCCTCGACGTGATGACCGATATCACCAGCGAAATCGCCCACAACGTGCACAAACGCTTCGGTCCCGCCCTGCATGTCTCCGAGCCCCATATTTTCAGCACCGTTCCCGACGATCCCATTGAAATGCCGCCCGCGGTTTTCGTGCAACCTCTTTTCTGGCGCAATGAGATCGCCTACTTTGTCCTCGGCCTTACTTCCTCCGATAAAATCGAAACATAAACCCCATTCCTTCCCATGACCGGCACCGAAATTTACAAACGCTCTGCGACCTATGAACGGGATGCCACCACGATCCGTCTCCACGCACCCGAGTGGAAACTCCTCCTTGCTTTTGACGGCCAGCGCAGCCTTGCGGAAGTCGCCCTCAGCGTCGATGTCTCCTTCGCCGAAGCGCTCCCGTTCACCGAAAAGTTTTTGCACCACGACTGGATCAAGGAACAGCCAATCACCCTCGACCAATATCTGAAACGAACCGGCGCGCCCGACGTCTCGGCCATCGGCTCCACCGTCCCACCCGCGATTGTCCTGCATGCCCCAAAACCTGAGAGCGCTCCACTTCCGCCTCCTCTCGCGGAAAAAATTGCTGAGACTCCGCCCGCTCCGAATAGCTCAACGACAGCAAAACTTTCAGGCTATCCTATGCGCCTGGGTTTGGTGATTAATTATCTCATGTCACTGGCCACTAATCATTCTCTCGGTTACCTTCTTGTTTACCGGATATTTTTGCGTGTGCCGCCCGAACTTCTTCAAGCGGAAGACATCGCCTCGATCCACTTTTCAGGTGAATCCAGCCTGGTTCGTGGCGAAGCACTGAAACAAGCCATTGCGAACGCCGTCAATGAAGTCACCCTAAGACAGCTCCCCGACAGTGTGTTTGCTCCCGCCTGATGGCCGTGGAAACTCCCTCCCTTCCCGCCGAACCTCGCCGCGTCATCCGACCCTATCGTCCGGAAGATCGGGAAACCGTCCGCGCGATTTGTGCCAACACCGGATTTCTCAGCAAGCCCATCGACCCCGTCTTCGAAGATCGCGAACTCTTCGCCGATTACCTCACGCGCTATTACACCGACATCGAACCCGAATCGACTTACGTGTGCGAACTCGACGGTGTCGTGAAGGGTTACATCATGGGATCGCGGTTCCCAAAACGTAAATCATTTTACGAAGTATGGTTGTTTCCAACCCTGCTTGCCCGCGGCCTCTGGCGCTATTTCACCCGGCCCTACAAACCCAGCACCCGCCAATACATTCGCTGGATCATCGCCAAGGCCCGCAAAGAAAACCCGTTCACCCCGCCCGACATTCCTCATTTGCATTTCAATTTGCTGCCCGAAGTGCGCAATGTCGCCCACAGCCGCGAAATGATTGATACCTACTTCAAGTATCTCATCGACCACGGTGAAAAGCAGGTCTACGCGCAGGTCGTCGCCTACGAAACACGCCGAGCCGGACGCATGTTCGCCAAGTATGGATTTCGCGTCATCGACGAACGTGAAGTGACCAAATTCCGCGATTATTATCCGAAAAAAATTTACCTCTTCACCATCCTCAAGGACCTCACGCTCAGCGCTTCGCTCTATGGCGCCGACGTGCGTGACCCGATCCCGAAGGATGTATCCAAGCCTTCCGAACGCGATATATCGTAAAAAACTCCGAGGCCTTTAAGGTAGCCGCCAATGGAGGGACGACCTCCGTGTCGTCCGCGGCCCGGACAGAGCCGGGCCCTCCAGAAAAAGCCGAAGCTAACTTCGAAGAATTAGACCCAACGAGATTAAAGTTTTCCAGTAGCCGAAGCCTTCCCGGTTCGTTACACTCTCTCCCCACGCCAGCCTTTTACACAAGCTGACGATACAGGCACCCGTAGCTCAACTGGATAGAGTACTTCCCTCCGAAGGAAGGGGTTTCGAGTTCAAATCTCGACGGGTGCACTTATCGACGACTATGTCTGACGAATACCGGAATCACCACTATGTACCCAGGTGGTATCAGAAAAAGTTCATGTTAACGGGTGAACATGAGTTGTTTCATTTAACTTTGAAACCAGAAACGTTCACCGATCCTCGCGGCATCTCTCATGTTAGGAGGGCCATGAAAAGACAAGGCAGCAGCAAATCCTTTGTCGAACGAGATTTGTATACATCCAAGTTTCGCAGGATCGAAACGAGAGATATTGAAAAATACTTTTTTGGAGACATTGATAATAAGGCCTCGCCTGCTGTTGACTATTTCGAGAATTTTACTCATCCACCCGAAGCAGTGGGTTCTGCACTTCAAGATATTTTGCTCTACATGAGCACACAGAAGCTGAGGACACCCAAAGGGCTATCGTCTTTAAGCAGCAAGATAGGCACCAACAATAAAGATGTAATACTCCAACAGATGCTACAGTTGCGCGAGTATCATTGTGCGATTTGGACGGAATGCATCTGGCTCATCGCCGATGCCTTCCAATCCAATACGAAGTTCATTGTTTCCGACCATCCAGTCACTGTATACAATCGTGAATGTGGTCCACGATCTCAATGGTGCCGGGAATCCAACGACCCTGATATTTGGCTTCACGGGACACATACCATTTTCCCGTTATCGATAGACAAGGTTCTAATACTTACGAATCTTTCCTGGGTTCGTAATCCTTATCAATCAGCAATCAGGCCGAGGCCCAATCCTAATCCCTTTCGGAATGCTATTTTTAAATTACTTGAAGTACAAATTTTGCGTCACCTTAGCGAGGAAGAGGTGCGACAAATCAATTTCATCATAAAGAGTAGAGCCTATCACTATATTGCCGCTGCAAAGGAAGAATGGCTTTATCCTGAGGAACATGTATCGAAGTCTGGCTGGAATACCTTTGGTCATGGCTATCTATTCATGCCCGACCCACGTCCCATACACACAGGAGGCGAGATCATAATGGGCTTTAAGAATGGGTCTAGTGCAGCATTCGATGAATACGGACGGCGACCATGGGATGGTGACTACAATAAAGAATCCAAAAGCCATAGCGAATGGGATACACTCGCGTGGTTTCAAGGAGAATTTGCTCAATTATTTGGTCCAGTTCGGCGCGGCAGATGCATGAGTGTTGCAGATATCGATAATGAACGCGACAGCGACGAGTTTCACCAATATCATCTGGGACTGCAAAAAAAGTTCTATAAAGAACGTCGTCGAAAGCAAACTTAAGATAGAAGGAAATATTTTTCAGCCTCCAATTTGAGAATAATTATCAGAATAGTCACTCGGAGATATTTCGCCATTTCTCCTCTGAAAATCATCTCACCACATCGCTCAACTGGATAGAGCACTTCCCTCCGAAGGAAGGGGTTTCGAGTTCAAATCTCGACGGGTGCACGCTTTCATTTTTAGAGGCAATCCAGTCTCCAAGAACTAGAAAAATTAGGATTGCATCCTTCTTTTTCATATTCCAACTTACGGCATGAAATTCAATCTTGCTCAACTCCTCCTTGCCTTCACCGTCGGAATCCTGCTCTCCAGCGGAGCCCTTATTGGACACCTCCAGGCGGAAAACCAACCCCACATGATCAACGCCCTCGATAATCTCCGGGCAGCGCGTCATCAACTCGAAGTTGCCTCCGATGACAAAGGCGGCCATCGCGTCCGTGCCATCGGCATCATCGATAGTGCCATTGATGAAGTGAAGGCCGGTATTTCCGCGGGGAATAACTAATCATAGCGTTTCAAGTCGCCAACCGTCGTGATGGCTCCGGTGGCGCGTGTTTCTTGGATTAAATAACCCCGGAGCAAGCTCCGGGGTATTCAGGATAGTCGTCGACTTGCCTCCCCCCGCCACTGGGCCAGCGATGGCTACCCGCTGCAATGAGTTCTAGGCCTTGAGAACAAGGCGAGTACCATGGTTAAATGGTACGTCGAAGTGGACTGATCGAAGCCATGACCAACTTGATCTCGACCTCTTGCAACCGGCGCTTGGCTTTTCGCCTCGGCGCGATCCTGGCGATTATTTCCTCTTTCACGGGTTGCAGTCGATCAGAGCATGTGCGCGTCCAGGGCTACGTCGAAGGAGAGTTCGTGTACGTTTCCTCACCCTTAGCGGGTCCCTTGCAGGCCCTGAATGTCTACCGAGGCACCGAGGTCAAAGCGGGCGATCCCCTTTTCATACTCGATCGCACGGTTGAAAAAGCCGCGCTCGATCAAGCGCAAGCATCGTTGACATTCTCGGAAGAGGACTTCGAGCGACAGGAAAAACTTAGCCTTACGCCCGGTTCGGCGTCGGTGCGCGATCTTCAACTTGCCAGATCGGCGCGCGACTCGGATCAGCAGCGGCTTGCCCAGGCGCAATGGAACTTTACGGAAAAAAACCAGACCGCACCCCAGACCGGCCTGGTTTTCGATACGCTTTATCGAGAAGGTGAATGGGTTGATGCGGGCCACCCTGTTGTCGTTTTGCTTCCACCTGCAAACATCGAGGTGCGCGCGTTTGTGTCGGAGACGCAAATCGGCACGATTCACCTCGGCGACCCGGCGCAGGTTTTTGTCGACGGCGTCAGCGAACCCTTCAAGGGAACACTCCGCTATATTTTCCCACAATCCGAATACACACCTCCGGTCATCTACAGCGAGGAAAGCCGCAACAAACTGGTGCACATGATCGAGATTGATTTTGATCCCGAGATCGCCACCAAACTCCATCCCGGCCAGCCGGTCGATGTTGAGTTTAGCCGTTGAGCCATGGCCGAGGACTTCGCCATCGACGTCAAGGGCATGACGAAGCGTTTCGACAAACGCACGGTCGTCAACAACATCGATCTCCAGGTTCGCAGTGGAGAAATTTATGGCTTTCTCGGTCCCAACGGCAGCGGCAAAACGACTTTCATCCGCATGCTCTGCGGCTTGCTCCACGCGGATGCCGGAAGCGGAACCTGCCTTGGCCATGACGTCATCAGAGACAGCGAATCGATCAAACGCCAGGTCGGCTACATGACCCAACGGTTCAGTTTTTACGAGGACTTGAGCATTGCCGAAAATCTCGATTTTGTCGCCCGCATGTACGGCAAAAAAAACCGACAGGAAGCGGTGCAGCAAAGTATCGAGCAACTTGGGCTTTCCGGTCGTGAAAAGCAGCTTGCGGGACAGCTTTCCGGCGGATGGAAACAGCGCATGGCCCTGGCAGCTTGCCTGATCCACAAGCCCAAATTGCTTCTGCTCGACGAGCCCACGGCAGGTGTGGACCCCAAGGCACGGCGCGATTTTTGGGAGCAGATTCACCTATTGGCTGCCCAGGGCCTGACGTTTCTCATCACGACTCACTACATGGATGAAGCGGAACGGTGCCATCGGCTGGCCTACATTTCCTACGGCAATCTGCTGATCCACGGAACGGTCTCTGAAGTCATCGAGCATGTGGGTCTGACCACCTGGTCGGTCCATGGCCCCAATCTTATCCAACTCGCTGAAAAACTTCGTCAGCAACCCGGCGTGGAGCAGGCCGTCGCCTTCGGCACCATGCTGCATGTCAGCGGGGATAACGCCGCCGCGCTTGAACAAGCCATCGCTCCCTTTCGTTCGGGAAACTATCAATGGGAACAAATTCCCTCCGGATTGGAAGACGTGTTCATTCATCTCATGGAGAAATCCAAAGACAATTTTTCATCATGAAATGGTTGTTCGATTTTTCACCGGAACGGTTCAAGGGAATCGTCGTGAAAGAATTCATCCAGATGCGCCGGGACCGGCTGACCTTCGCGATGATGCTCGGCATTCCCCTGCTCCAGCTCATTCTCTTCGGTTTTGCCATCAACGTGAATCCGAGGAACTTGCCTACCGACGTGATCATGGCCGACAACGGTCCGCAGGGACGAAGCATCCTCTACGCCTTCAAGAACACTTCCTATTTCCACTTTATTCGTCTCTTGAAAACCGAGTCTGAGGGACGCGATGCCCTGGCACGAGGCGAAGCCACGTTTGTCATTAATATTCCGCAGAATTTTTCCCGTGATCTCCTTCGCGGCGACCGGCCCGTCATTCTGGTCGAAGCCGATGCGACCGATCCGGTCGCCACCGGCTACGCCCTCGGTTCCTTGAACGCGCTCCTGACCACCGCGCTGCAAAATGACCTTAAGGGATCGCTCGCCTATCTCAAGGGCACCGACGGTCCATTCGATCTGCAAGTGCACGCGCTCTATAATCCGGAGATCAACACGCAATACAACATCGTCCCCGGCCTCATGGGCGTGATCCTGACCATGACGATGATTATGATTACCGGCCTGGCCATCACGCGCGAGCGCGAGCGCGGCACGATGGAAAATCTTCTCTCCATGCCGACTCGTCCGTTGGAAGTACTCGTCGGAAAAATCACACCCTACATTTTGGTCGGCTATATCCAGTTGGGGTTGATTCTCATCATGGCCCATTTTCTTTTTGGCGTACCCATCCTCGGCAACGTATTGCTCTTGCTCGCTGCAGCCTTTGTCTTCATTGCCGCCAATCTCGCGATGGGAATCATGTTTTCCACCATTGCCCAAAACCAGCTTCAAGCCATGCAAATGGCCTTCTTCGTCTTTCTTCCATCGATCTTGCTTTCCGGATATTTGTTTCCGTTTCGAGGTATGCCGATCTGGGCGCAGGCCATCGGAGAAGTTCTACCCCTGACTCATTTTTTGCGCATCGCCCGCGGCATTCTCCTCAAGGGCAACGGCATTCTGGATGTTGCCCAAGACCTTTGGCCCATCGCGTTGTTTGCCGCAGTTGCCCTGACCATCGGCGTGAAACGCTATCGTCAGACGTTGGATTAAGTACCGTCGGCAGGAAAATTATGATGTTTCCGGTAATTGTGGCGGCACGCCTGCCTTTTCCCTCTTTGCCTGCTCCTGCAAACTCATGGTCAATGCTGTCATTCCGGCAAGACCGCCGAGCTGCATACTCTCCACCGCCGAGCTGGGCACGATCACGATGGTGGAGTTTTGCTTAAGCCCCTCGTAAAGCATATTCATGGCTCTCAAATGCAAAGCCACGGGATTATCGATATAGGTCTTGGCAGCTTCTCCGAATTTCTCCGCCACCTGCCGCTCTGAATCTCCCAGGATCACGCGGGCCTGACGTTCCCGTTCCGCCTGGGCCTGCATCGACATCGCATCCTCAAGGGCCGAGGGAATCAAGACGTCCTTAACTTCCACTGAAATAACTTTAATGCCCCACGGCTCGGTGCGTTCATCAATGATCTTCTGCAATTCGTTACTGATTTTTTCCCGGCCCTCCAACATATCGGAAAGCATGGTCTTACCGATAACATCGCGCAGGGCCGTTTGCGAAGCCCAACTGATGGCACTCTGATAATCGGCCACATCCAAAGCCGCTTTCTTAGGATCGAAGACTTGCCAAAAGAGAACGGCATCCACATCGACCGGCACGGTATCTTTGGTCAAAGTTTTTTCCGCCTTGAAGGAAGTCGGAATGACCCGCGTATCAATCCAATAAGGAATCATGTCGATGATGGGAATGATGAAAAAGAGCCCCGGCCCTTTCAGGGCGTGGAAACGTCCCAGCCGCAAAACGACTGCCCTGTCCCATTGATCCGCAACCTTGATCGCGGAAGAAACGATGACGGCGACAACGAAGGTAACCAACCCAATTCCGGTGCCCGCCACGTCCGAAATGCTGGTAACAACAAAGGCAAAAACTCCGCCGATACCAAGAATGATAAAAAAGACCAATGTTGCGAATGAATTAGGTTTTCTCATGGAATTGCCTTTCGAATTGGGACTAGAGAATGAGTTCTCCTTTAAAGCTACTCCTCATTTTGCAAGGTTCGACCCGTTTTTTCAGTATCACCGTCACAAAAATTGATGAGTGGCAGTAGGGACAACGGAATTAGGCCCTAGAGCCCTCTTGGATATGATTGGGAAGTCGAAAACGCAATCTGGCGTTGGGCAACATCCAGCAGAACAATAAAGTGAAGTCTCGTCAGTTTTGGATCAAATCCTAATTAAAGAGTCGATCAATTAACTCGTACAATCACATCCAACTTGAATACATCTCTCGAGATATGCATTAATCACCTACCGGTTTATCGTAGGCTGGCTGCTATCCGCTTGACCGACCTATTATGTCATCTTTCAAAAGAGGTCGCCGCCGGTTACTCATCATTCATCATGAGAACGAGCGCCGGGTCGATTACAAGCGTCACTTGATTCACGTGATGATTCAGGCTTGGAAAGCAGCCGGGATCGAAGTCATCGAAGTTTTTGGCATCCGCGAGGCTCCCCCGGCAGACGTCGCCTTCCTGCACATCGATCTTTCGGTCGTTCCCTCCGCTTACCTGAAATTCACCCGGCGTTATCCGGTGGTGCTGAACGGAGCCGTTGCCGATATTCGTAAATCGCACCTAAGCCTGCTCCGCGTCGATCCCGGGTCGAATTACGCCGGACCGGTGATTGTCAAATCGGCGCTTAATTGCGCAGGCGATCCCGAGATGGTCTACTTTCGGTACCGTTCCAAATTTCGGCGAATATTTGACCGCAAACCGCCACATCCTTCGCATCACGTACGCATCGAAAGCAAAGCCGATTACCGCGTCTATGCCACCCCTACGGAAATGCCGGCGTCCATGTGGAAATGCCCCGGCCTGGTGGTTGAAAAATTCATGCCCGAACGACACGACGGTTTGTATTGTCTGCGCGAATGGTATTTCTGCGGGGAGAAAAGCGTCCAGTGGGTCGAATTATCGCCCAATCCCATTTTTACCTCCGGACAACAGGTTCATCATCTCGATGTTCCGCTACATCCCGAGTTGCAAGCATTGAGGAAGCGACTCGGATTCGACTACGGCAAATTCGACTATACGATGGTCGACGGCAGGCCGGTGATTTTCGATTTCAACAAAACCACCGGAGTCGTAGACCCTCAGGCAGAGAAAACGCAGGAAATGGTTCAGCAACTGGTCCCGGGTCTTGATCCCTATTTCAACTGATCGCCTCCAGCAGCACGAAATCCATTTTTATAGCCGACATCTCCGTCAGGCGTTGCCATATTCAGGAATGACACCTGAAAATCGGGAGAGGATAATCCCGGTCTCTGCATGAGCAAATCGCCGCCGACCATTCCCGCTCCAGTCTCCGGCCTTTTCGATCGGCCCCTTCCGGTCATGGTGCGCGTGATCCTCCTGCTGATCTGCATGCTGATTCCAACTGCCTATGTCGTCGGGCAATATCTGATGCGACACGATCTCACTCAGCTCATTCTCTTCGGGCAAATGTGGCAGGAGAGAGCCCTCCCCGAAATCCGGGAGCTGAAACCAGCCATCAATTCCCCAGCTGGATTCGATGGACAATTTTATGCGCAGATTGCGCTCGATCCAACTTTGCGACGTCCCGACCTGCCTCGAACCATGGACGATCCAAGCGTCCGCACGCAACGAATCGTTCTGCCTGCGCTCGCTCACGTCCTGGGATTCGGGTCGCCTGCGGCAACACTCCGCGCTTACGCCCTGCTCAATCTCGCTTTTTGGTATTTGCTTTTCGCGGCCCTCGTCTACCGACTGCGCGCGGCGACTATCCGCAGTTTTCTCATTATCTTCGCCATCATGCTGACCACCGGCGCGCTGATTTCGATCCAAAGATCGTTGACAGATTTACCAGCCGCAACATTCGGTTTTCTCAGCCTTGGCCTTGGAGAAATGCCCGCGGCGCTTTTGATCTCCATCTCCATTCTGACCAAGCCCACTTCCGGGCTTTTTCTCACGCGTTACCTGTTTCCATTTCCACGCACGCCAGTTGAATGGGGAAAAAAATTAGGCGCGGTTCTGCTCGCGCTCGTCCCACCCACCCTCTGGCTTCTCTATACTTATCACATGCTGGGCGCGAAATTAACGGACGGCGACAATTTGAATTTTCCTTTTTATGAATGGTCGCATCGCGTTGCGGCCAGCTGGCAAACCCTGGCTGATACCCCCATTTACTTCCAACCATTCGCCATTACACAGTGGGAATGGAACCTATTCGAGTTTCTTGCCCTCATGTCGATGACGTTTCAGGGCGCTTTTCTTTTATTACGTCCGCGCTGGCATCATCCCATTTGGCTCATGGGTATTGGATTCGCGATCCTCTTCTTCTGTCTCACCCATAAAACCTACGTGGAACAGATCAGTTATACCCGCACCGTGCTGCCCCTGACCATCGCCTTCAATCTTCTCCTGCTGGAAAGCAAACGCGGCCCGCTCTTCTTCCTCTATTTTATCGCGGGCAACATCGGTCTCATCCTCACGCTCCACAACATGATCGGTTTCCTGTTGGGGTAAGGATTCTCAGTCAAGATGCTTGGCGCTGGTGCCGGGACCGAAAAAGAGTCCCATCATTTCTCCCATGGCATGAACCAACGCGATAAGCACGTAGCTCGGAAATGCCAGAAGGAGCCGACTTCGTGGTTCATTCGATCGCCAGATTTCCGGCCAGTCCACCAGCACATTCTGGATCGGAACCCGCGCCGAATCGGCCAGATGATTCCACCAGGCGCTGCTGCCGCGGGGGATGCCACGGAGGCCGGTCGTCACCCGTGCGTTGTGGTAATGAGAGGTATAGGTACCGATCAGGCCATGATGTTGAATGTGGTCGACTGCCATTTCACCCACCGCCCGGCAAAGACCGAGATCGTACAGCGTGGGTAGCCCAATGAATTCAAACCAGCCTGGTTTCCAGCCCTCCGCAGGAGCGTAGGCACGTTTGATCGACACGTTGGCGATGGGTGGAATGCGCCTTAGTGGTGGAAAGGACATCGGCGGCAAATGAAGACCAAAATTGGCATAGAAATTTGCCCATGACGTGATTCCGTAAGGGCCGCCATGCCGCATCGACCCGTAAATGACGGCCGCTTCCGGATGGGCGCGATGTTCGCGGATGAGCCGCACACACCAATCGGGCGGCGCGGCCACATGATCTTCCGTCAAAGCGATCACCTCGCCCCGCGCCATCGAAGCCGCCTGTGCGCGGAGTGAAATAACATCGCCGGTTGGCTCGGCGAAAAAGTGTACAGAGGGCCAACGCTCGGGAGTGGGACACGCTTCGGGCAGACCGACAATGACTTCCGCACCAGCGGCCTTCGCCTGCGGCACGAGATGATCGATCACAGCCATAAGCCGTTCATCCATCCCTTCCGAACTGATAACGATACTGAGCGGAATCGTCGAGACCTCTTCGCGCGTCACCCATCCCGTAATCCGCACCGGTGCGGAGCAGGGAATCTCAGCCGTTCGCGTAACCCGCCGAATCAACTCCTGCCAATGAGCCGCTTCATTATCCGGACTGAAGCGCTGGGCCTGCTTACCAGCAACCAAAGCCAACGCCGCGCGCCGATCAGGAGTAAGCCGAACCAACGCCGCCGCAAGAGAGTCGACATCGTAAGGATCAAAATATTCCGCTGCATCCCCAAAGTGAGTACGGAAAATACGCAGATCGGCCAAAACGGATGGTGTTCCCAGCGCGGCTGCCTCAAGAGGCGGCATACCAAAACCCTCATCCACCGAAGCACCGATCAACGCATAAGCCTCCCGATAAAGAGCCACCAAGTCATGCGGATCAACCCTCTCATGCCAGGTCAACCAACCCTCCGCGACAGCCGCCTCGATCTCGCGCAATTCTTCCGCATTGCGCCAACCGCGCCCACCAACAAGGACCAACCGCGCGATGCGAGGCCGACTTTCCCGGTAGATACGAAAACCACGGAGCAAGCGGAGATAATTCTTGCGCGGCTCAATCGTACCGACGGCAAGAAAAAAGGGATGTGGCACTTCCGGCTCTGGCGCCTGGGCATCAATCCATTCGGAAATGGGAATCGAATTGGGAATGACGGAGGTACGATGGCGAATGGCCGGATAAAGATCGAGCAGCGCCTCGCGCGTCGCCTCTGAAACACAGGCAAAATGACTATCGCGGACACATTGCGCGAGAGCCAGACGATAATCGCGAATCAAATGAGGAACCTGAGGCTGGGTATCGAAACGAAGCAACGGCACAAGATCGTGACACCGCACGATCTTGACTGTCCCAGGCGACACACGGATCGGCGTCGGATTCTGAAAAATAACCACATCGCAACCGCGAGTATCGAGCCGGGCCACAGGGAAACCGTGCCGCATTAAAAGCGTAGCTTCAGGTCGGGTAAGCGGACTGCGATAGAATGGAATTTTCCTCAGCTCTTTTCGAAATTCCAACGGAAAGCCGGGTGCAAAATAATGTTCCCACAAAATATTTTCCCATATCTCCGACGCAAAACGAATCAGCGGAGAGGATCGGCCCAGACTCCGCATGACGTATTGCCGTACTTCGGACCCAACCGAGGAGGCTCGCTTCTGCTCTGTATCAATTAAACTTGCGAGATATTCAGCATCATCCCCTATGGCCTGCGATCGCGTGCGTGCCTTCCCAAAAAGGCTGGCGCGGCTCTGCTCATGCAGGGAAAGCACCAGAGCAGAAGTATGCCAATAAGGCGATCTCGCCAAAAGCCACGCCGCATGCCGCGCCGACTGGGGAATACCAGCGCTGCTCCCAAATGCGGACGTCAGATCAA
>Ga0207048_10142_pt1 | contig 23000 bp, 14 predicted proteins | sample Alteio_BWMinCont_65_FD_153301 | JGI IMG/M metagenome (GOLD analysis project Ga0207048, IMG submission 153301) | Enriched cells from forest soil in Barre Woods Harvard Forest LTER site, Petersham, Massachusetts, United States -... | ecosystem: Environmental > Terrestrial > Soil > Temperate forest >...
CCTGCGGCGAGATGGCGTGTTCGGCATCAGTACGGAAAAAGCGTACAAGGAATTATTGAAGGGCAAAACACCACAGCAAGTTATTGTTGCGGTGATCGATGCCGGCATTGATACCATGCAGGAAGACCTGAAGTCGGTGCTTTGGCATAATCCGAAATTGGTTTTACTTTTGTTGAGTTGCCAGTAACCGGAATAATCGGCCCGCTGCTGGGCGAACGAGCTTAACGCGAAAGAGGCGATAGCCGCTGACGCGATGAAAGTCAATAATTGATTTGTTCTTTTCATGTTGTTTTGTTTTTAAATAGTTTTACTGCTCATGCGCCCCGTTATCCCGGGGTTTGCCTTTTTCTTGTTGACGGGTCACCTCAACAGCTCATCAAATTGTTTTTTTAACGCCGGGTCTGATGGCCTTTTGGCATCGGCGTCCACCACATTCCCTGCCGGATCGATCAGTATAAAGCGGGGTATCAACACAATGTTGAATTTTTCAATGAAGTCTGATTTGAAATCTTTATCAGCCCTTACCTGGTAGCCAGTTAGCTTATTATCGGTTACATATTTGCGCCATGCGCCTGCCTGCGCCTGGTAGTCGACAGACAAACTGACAAACTGTATATTTTTGCCCTTGCATTCCTCTTCCAGCTTCACCAGGTATGGAATTTCGCCTTTGCAGGGGGCGCACCAGGTTGCCCATACATCAATATATACATACTTTCCGCGCAGGCTGCTCAGCGTTATGGGTTTGCCGTCAATGGCGGTGTAGGTAAAGTCCGGCGCAGGTGCGCCTGCAGTTTGCATGCGTTTATAGTTGTCATAAACCTGCTGCATCTTGCCCCTGTAATAAGGATTTGTAACTGCAGCATTAAAATCACTGTATATCTTATTAGCCAGGGCCGAATCTTTTTTTACCTGTTCAAAGCTGTCGCTGGCATTATGATAGCATTCGTAATCCCTGATGAGGGGGTTTTGTATCTCGCCTAAAACAACGCTTACAGGAAGGGCATCTTTTATATACGTGTTTTTGAATGTCGTGTCAGACTGGTATTTCGTTTTATACATCTGATTGAGATAATTGTCCACCCAGGCCCGGTAAGCCGATGAACGCCTGAACAGCCCCGCATTATTCGGGTCGGTGTTCGAATAGACCAGGCTGTCAACATATTTTCTTTGGGCGCCGGTCATCGTCTTCAAACGAGCTTTTTTTACCATGTCCATGAGCGGGGCATTACTTTTCCCTTCTAATCTTTTCACCAATTCAGCAAATCCCGCCGAATCAAGACCATACTGTGTTTCGTAATGTGACAGGACACCGCGCAGGTAATAATCTGCGTTGAGACGTTTCAATGCTGTTTCCCTGGCATTACCGGATTTGATCTGCCGGTAAGCATCATTCCTGGCTTGGTTTATCATTTCATTAAACTGCACAGGATCAAGCAGGTAATTTGACCAAAGCATTTCATCTTTGCTGAAAGGGATGTGTTTTCTCACGATCACATCCATTCTGTTGTTCAGGTCATCCGTTAAAACCGGCTTCTGTGCTAAGCTGCAGGTACACACCAGCAGCAAAGCCGCTAAAAAATAAATTTTCATCTTTCTTTTTTTTAAATTTGGTTTGACAGGGGCCGGTGGTATTTTGCCCAGCCCTTTTTATTTTTATATATCAATTAAGATCAGTTCTTTGTCCTATTTGGGTTGAATTGTTGCTCAGCAAAATATTATTCAAAAATCCAACGCCCTTAATTTTACCTGTTATCTTTTTCCACTTCTCCGATCACCTTAGCTGTCCGGAGGCTAATTTATTTACCTAACAGTTCTTTTAATTTCTTGTCAAGGTCTTCGCCGCGAAGGTTTTTCGCAACCACTTTGCCATCGGGGCTGACGAGGACATTTTGCGGGATGAGCCGTATGTTATATAATTGGGCAACTTCATTGTCCCACTCTTTCAGGTCAGAAATTTGCGCCCAGGGTAAACCATCATCCTGAATTGCTTTTAGCCATGGAGCCCTGTTCTTATCAAGTGAAACACCCAAAACAGTGAAGTTTTTGTCTTTATAAGTGTTATAAGCCTTTACAACATTCGGGTTTTCGACACGGCATGGCCCGCACCAGCTGGCCCAAAAATCAACCAAAACATATTTGCCTTTATAATCATGCAATGATACAGGCTTGCCCGAGGGGTCGGGCATTGTAAAATCGGGTGCAACGACGCCTACCGCGGTTTTTTCAATTATTCCAACGGCCAATGCATAAGCTGTACCCATTTTTGAGTTGCGCACACTGTCCGAAAGTGCGTTAAAAAAGGGCTTAACGTCGGCCCCATCAGGCAAGGGTCCGCCATAACTAATCAGCGCGGTAAGGCTAACCATCGAATTAGGGTTAGCTTCTACAAAAGCACGGAAAACGCCTTTCGCCGCCATTGAAATTGAATCGCTCTTTTCCTGGTAACGATTAAAAATCGCCACTGAATCCTTCTTTTGGTCAGGCGCCGGGTACGCCCACGCTTTAAATGCCGCCAGCATTTTTGTGTGCAGGGGCGCCAGCGACGCCTTCAGCCTGTTAAAGTCGGCGTTTAACGGGCCACCCGTAATTTTGGCGTTTGCAAGGGAATCGGGGCTGACTACCGAAATATTTCCCTCTTCCAGGTACAGTTGGGTGTTGCTCAGCATATACATTAGCATTGGCATGTGCATTATTGCATAACTTTTCAAAAGCGCGGATGATTTGCCGATGACGATATAAGCCGTCTGGGGAACATCAATCGTTCCGCTAAATGTAAAGACCCCGTTATTTATGGTGGTTGAATCTACCTTTCGGCTATTTCCAACTAATATGTAAGCTTTCGCCGGCGCCGATATTTGCCCCACTTTTCCACTGATGGTATAGCTGATCTTTTGCGCCATTAATACCGATGGCATTATCGCTATGACAGCTCCTAATAAGAATTTAAAATTTTTCATTTTTTTGCATTTAGTTAAGCCTGATTCGTCTATCTCAGATTAAGTCGAATAATCAAATTCGCTTAAATTGAATGAGGTCTTTTGATTGTCAATATTTTAGCTTTCTGCTTTGTGCATTTAGCTTTTAGCTTCTATATAAAATTTTAATAAAACTCATCCTGATAAATATTTCTATCAAAATCCATATATTTTATGCTACTGACCGGTATAGGGTTGCTCGGCCAAAGCCGGTCTGAAAAATTATCAGGCAACGCGAACAGGTTATTGTTTGTCATAGTAAACTTTGACTCCTTTCATAGCCGTGCCCGACATATTTTGCTGCCTGTCGACCACCAGCGTTTTACCGCCATCTTCGAGCGTCCAGGTCTCCGTGAAATTGAGGCTCATAGCAGTGGCTACCTTAAGGCACATACCGAGCGTCAATGCGGGTATATCCGGGTTGCTTTCAAGCGAGTCCACTTCCGGAAATTGTTTAACCATGGTCCGCGTAGATGTGCCGTCCAGCATGAATTCCTCCGAATAATGGCTTTCCTTCATTTCCTTGTTCACCCTGGTCCGTTCCACCACCAGGGCATTTTCATTTTTTGTTACATTCAAAGCGTTGGAGACGAAGGTTTCAGACAGTTTTTTTAAATTGTTCTTAGTTTTGCTGAGCTGCCAGTGACCGGAAAAATCGCTCTGCCGGGCGTACGGGCTTAAAGCAAAAGGGGCAACGGGTACCCCCAGCAGTTTGTCTAATTGCTTTTTTAACTCCGGGTCCAACGGCCTTTTGGCATCGCCGTCTACTACATTCCCCGCCGGGTCGATCAGTATAAAGCGGGGTATCAGGGCAATGTTCATTTTTTTAGTGAAATCAGATTGGATTGCATTATCTGCCATTACCTGGTAGCCGGTCAGCTTGTTATCGGTTACATATTTGCGCCATACGCCCGCGTCAGCCTGCTTATCGACGGAAAGGCTGACAAATTGGATATTTTTGTCTTTGTATTTCTCTTCCAGCTTCATCAGGAACGGGATTTCCTCTTTGCAGGGTCCGCACCAGGTCGCCCATACATCGATATATACATACTTTCCGCGCAGCTTGCTCAGCGTTACTTTGTTTCCGTCAACGGCGGTGTAGGTAAAATCAGGCGAGGGCGCGCCCTTAATATGCAGGCGTTTATAATTGACGTACACCTGCTGAATTGCTCCCCTGTAGTAAGTATTCGTTATCGCGGCGTTAAAATCCTCGTATATTTTTTTGGCCTGTACCGAATCCGCAGCAACTTTAAGATACACGCTGGCATGCTGAAAACAAACATTATCACGGACGACGGGGTTTCGTATCTCGTTTACCACAACACGCATAGGCAGCATGAAGCCTTTCGAGTAACGCATGGTTGTATCAGGCTTGTATTTGGTTTGATATATCTTGTCCAGGTATTTGTCTAACCACCCGCGATAGGTTTCGGATCCCTTATACAGCTCTTCATCATCCAAATCGGTATTCGGATAGATCAGGCTGTCAATATATTTTCGCTGGGCGGCGGGGATCCCTTTCGGAGATCCATAGTCGTGGAATGTCCTGTATTCCCACAGTACCCCTCGCAGGTAGTAATCCACATCAAGCCGTTTCAGCGCTGTTAATTTTGGGTTACCTGGTTTGATCCGCCGGTAAGCATCCTTCCTTATCTTGTTTATCACTTCATTATACTGTACTGGGCCAAGCTTTTCACTTGGCTGGTATTTACCTGCTATCTTTTCCATGCTCGTGTTCAGGTCATCTGTTAACGCCGGTTCCTGCGCAAAGCCACAAGTGCATACCAGTAGCATTGCCGTTAAAAAATGATATCTCATCGTCCAGTTTTTAAAATCTGATCCTATTGTTTGTTATAGTAGAGTTTGACTGTAAAATCTCCTGCTATATCAGAATGATCCGCCCAGTCGACAACCAGGGTTTTGCCGCCATCTTCCAGCGTCCAGGTCTCTGTGATATTTATACTAAAGGGTGGTAGTACTTTTATACACCTGCCGAGCGTCAATCCGGGTATCTCCGGATTGTTTTCCAGCGAGTCCGCTTCCGGAAACCTGTTGTCCATGGTCGTCTGCGTGGGTGTGCCGCGCAATTTGAATTGCTCCGAATAATAGCTTTCCTTTTCCTTCGTTGTATTGTTCACGTCTGTCCGTTCCACCACCAGGGCAGCTCCGTTTTTTGTTACATTCAAGGCGCTGGAGAAAAAGTTGTTCTTAACAACACCCTCTAATTTAGTTTTACTTTTGTTGAGCCGCCAACGACCGGAAAAATCGGTCTTTCGGGCATACGGGCTTAAAGCGAAAGGCGCGGCCGGTATTCCCAGCAGTTGGTCAAGTTGCCTTTTTAACCCAGAGTCCGATGGCCTTTTGGCATCGGCGTCCACCGTCTTCCCTGCCGGGTCGATCAGTATAAAGCGGGGTATCGCCGCTATATCGAATTTTTCGCAGAAGTCTGATTTGATATCAGCCATTACCTGGTAGCCCGTTAGCTTGTTATCCGTTACATATTTGCGCCACATGCCCGCGGATGCTTGCTCGTTTATAGAAATGCTTACAAACTGTATGTTCTTGCCCTCGTATTTGTCTTCCAGCTTCATCAGGGAGGGAATTTCCCTCGTGCAGGGCCCGCACCAGGTTGCCCATACGTCAATATAGACATACTTTCCGCGCAGGCTGCTCAGCGTTACCGGTTTGCCGTCAACAGCCGTGTAGGTAAAATCAGGCGCGGGGGCGCCGGCAGTATGCATGCGCTTGTAGTTGTCATAAATCTGCTGTATTTCTTCCCTGTAATAAGTGTTTTTTACCGCAGCGTTAAAATCCTGGTAGATCTTTTTGTCCAGGGCCAAATTCCATCTTTTCTGACTAAGGCCCATATTAGCGTTCTGATAGCATTCGTAATCCCGGATGAACGCGTTTTGTATCTCGCCCAGGACAACACTGGTCGGCACGACTTCCCCAACACTTTGCAAAATAGGAATTAATAGATATGTGATGTCAGACCTGTATTTGGTTTGATACAAATTTTCCAGGTATTCGTTTAACCACTCGCGATAGGCCGCCGATCTCTTAAACAGCACTTCATTATTCGGGTCGGAGTTCGAATAGATCAGGGTTTCGGCATATTTTTGCTGGGCATCGGTCATCCCCTTTTCGCCATTGGTTTTAGTTTGATACTGGCCAAATAACCTGTATTTCCACAGGCCATTGCGCAGGTAGTAATCTGTGTTTAAACGTTTCAGCAGGGCGTCTTCGGGGCCGCCCGATTCTATCTGCCGGTAAGCATCCTTCCTGGCCTGGTTTATCTTTTCATAAAACTGGGCCGGCACAATCGCGTAATTTGAGTTGGCCATTCCTCCATTCGCGTCGAAACGGATGTGTTTTTTTATGATTGTATCCGTACCCGTATTCAGGTCATCCGTTAAAACCGGTTGCTGCGCAAAGCTCCCGGCGCACACCAGCAGCATTGCGGCTAAAAAATAATATTTCATTATTCTGTTTTTACAATTTTGATTTAAAAGGGGCCGGCAGTATTTTGGCCGGCCCCTTTTAAATTTTTATATATCCATTAAGATCAGTTCTTTATCCTGTCAACGCTGGAATTCTAATACCCCGGGTTTTGTTTAAGGTTTGGATCAGCCTGTATGTCGGTTCTCGGGATCGGGAACAGCAACTGGTAACCGGTACCGCTCCATACGCCACCTTTGAACTTACAAACATTACCCGGAGCGCCCATCACGGCATTGGCATTCCCGGTGCGGCAAAGGTCGAACCACCTGGCGCCCCATTCCGTAAACAGCTCCACCTGCCTTTCGTGCAGGATGGCTGTCAGCAAAGCGCTTTGGGCAGCGGCCGTGGTACCAGCCAGCCCCGCCCGGCTGCGGATAACGTTCAGGTCCTGCTGCGCACCGGTGATATTGCCCTCATGCGCCCTTGCTTCCGCCCGTACCAGGTATTGTTCGCCAAGGCGCAGCACCATGGTATATTCGAGGCCTGCGTTAGTATTTTGCTGATACTTAAAGGGGAAATAATAGATGTTTATACCATCGCTGAACGAGCTGATCCAGGTCGTATTGCGCTGGTCGTTTGGCTCGAATGCGGCCATCAGCTGCGGGCTGATGGTGGTCTGGTTCTGCCCGGAACCACCGGCCGACGCGGCGCCCAGCAGGATGAAATATAAGCCGTCATAAGTATCGGCAGGGGCATTTGGCTGAGGTGTCTGCAGCTGCCAGATTGCTTCGGTACTGTTTTCGAGGAACACGCCGTTGAGTGCCGACAAGCTGTAATTGCTGTTACTGATCACCGCGGTCGCCGCGCTGTCAGCCCTGGTATAATAAGCTGCATTTTTACTGTAATCCCCCAGGTACAGGTAAGTCCTTGCCAGCAGCGCCAGGGCTGCGGCCTTGTTGGGGCGTACCCGCTCGGTAGTGGCCGTCGTATCCGAGCCGTCAACGTAGTTGCTGTTCAGCATCCGGTTAGCCGTTTGCAGGTCGGCTGCCACCTGCTGCAGCACGGTTACCCTTGCGGTGCGAGGCAGCGTGGCGTTCGTGGTGTAATTAGGCGTCAGCACCAGCGGCACATCGCCATAAATATTGGCGAGGTAAAAATGCCAGAAGGCGCGGATGAAATATGACTCGCCGGTGAGCTGCTGCCGTATGGCCGGGCTCGTGCCGCCGACAGTTTGTAAACCGCTGATGATCGCGTTGGCCTGGTAGATGTAATTGTAGGCGTTTACCCATGGCCCGGGGGCGCTGGTCGCCTGCAGGGCATTGATGTACAGTTGGTTGTAGACGTCGGTCGAATTATCGTACAAGGTCAGTTCGTCTGCGTAAGTCCCCATACTTTCCGCCATGTTGTACGATTCACTCGAAATACCCTGGACGGAGCTCATTCCGACATAGATGTTCATCATGGCTGCAGTCGCGGTACCGTCGTTATTAAAAACGGTAGTATTCACCAGCTGGGTTGTTGGGGGCGGGATCTCTACAAATTTTTTGCAGCCAGCGAAAAAGGTGAAAAGTATCCCGATAGCTGCCGGGAGGCAAAAGGCGAAAGGCAATAATCCCCTGTACCTGTTTGTTTTATGTGAATAATATGTTTTCATTTTCTTTTAATCTGATGATAAAAAATTAATTAAAACGATGCCGATACGCCGGCAGTGATGGTCCGCAGCGGCGGAAGCCCGGTCGGGCCCGAATCGGGATCGTAGCCGATATAATGGGTGAACGTATAGAGATTTTGCCCCTGGATGTAAATCCTGGCATTTTGCATATGCGCCCATTTCTGCCACGCTGCCGGTAAATGGTACGACAAGGCGGCATTCTTAATTCTTACAAAGGAGGTATTGGCGATATCCCCGTTACTTTCTATAAAGTTGACATAGTTAGCAAAAACCGGGGAAGAAGGTCCGGCGCCGTACCGTTGTACCGATGCTGCCTGGCCGGGCATTTTCCAGGCGGCCAGCACGGCGGTGGGTTGATTGAACTGGTCAGTTCCGGCCGGAAAAAAAGCTACCTGATAACCTAAACCTGTCTGGTTGACCACCTGGATAAAGATATCCAGGCTGAAGTTTTTATAGGTAAAATTATTCCCCATCCCGCCATAATATTTTTGCGTGACCGGCTGGGAGGGAAATAAATCTTGCGGGCTCGAGGGTACCTCGTTGCTGTTGGCTGTTTTAAACGTATATAGCCCGGTCTGCGGGTTAATCCCGGTATATTGGAATAATGGATGACTGTACAGCGATTGCCCGACCACCAATGTTTCTGCGTAAGAGGATTGCACCAGCCCCGGGAAAGAAAGCAATTTGTTTTTAGGATCTGTAAAATTGACCGAAGTGCTCCAGTTGAAATCTTTCGCTTTAATGTTTACGGTATGCAGGGTGATCTCCAGGCCGGTATTTTGAACCAGGGCCGGGAAGTTTTCCGTAACGCTGGTAAAGCCGGTTATTGCTGGCAGCGAATACGAGATCAATTGGTTTCCGCTGCGGTTACGGTAGTAACTGGCCGTTAAATTGATCCGGTCTGCCAGGAAACCCAGCTCCAGGCCGCCTTCCAGCTTTGTATCGGTTTCCCAGCTAAAATTGGGATTGGACACGTTATTGGGCGACAGCACGCTTACCCCCTGGTAACTATTGGGCGGGGGGGGGCCAAAGACAAAGCCGCCGCCGGCGGGGGAATAAGTCGGTATGTATTGATAATAGCCGATCTGGTAATTGCCGGTGGTACCGTAGCTGGCGCGCAGCTTACCGAAACTCAGCCAGGGCAGGGCGCCGGCAACCGCCTTTTCCTTCGTAAATATCCAGCCGGCGCCGATTGCACCGAAATTGCCGAATTGCCTGCCGGGCCCGAAACGGGTGCTCGCGTCGCGGTTGGCGGTCAGGTTCAGCAGGTATTTGCCGTCCCAGGTGTACCCTATCCGCGCCAAAACAGCTTCGTACCGGTCCAGGATCGAACTGAACCCGGCCGGGGTGATCGTTGCGCCAGCCTGGGGGTCCCGGATCAGCGCATCGCTGGTAAAGCCGGTGGCGTCGAACCCCTGGGAATTGATGTTTTGCTGCTGTAAGGTGCCGCCCAATAGTACGTTCAGGTCGCCCTTGCCTATCTTGCGGTGATAGCTGATCTGCGGTTCGATGATCCAGCCATAACCGGTGCTGAGGGCATTGTCATTCTCTCTATCGACCGGATTAGTATTGTTAGGAGGCGCAAGTCTGCTGTCGGGGAAAATATCAACCTGGTTATTTTCACCGCGGTTGTAGCCAAAATCGCTCTTGATTACCAGTCCCGGTAGCAGCTCATAGCTCAGGTCGAGGTTGGCGTTGAGGTTATTGACCACCTGGTTTACGCTTTCCACCGTTGTCGCCAGGGGGTTATTTTGAAAGGCAGACTTACTGCCGAATGGACTATTGTATATCTGCCAGTTGATGCTGCCGTTGGGATTGTAAAGCGGCGGCGCATCCGGCGCCAGTGTCGCCGCGGTACGCGCATAATCTGCTGTTGGAACCGTATTATTTTCGTAGCCATAGCTGCCGGTCAGCTGGAGGTGGAATTTCTGGTTGGACGAGGCGCTGTTCAGGCTGAAATGCATAGAGCCTTTTTCGTCGCCGTAATCCCCCGGGTAAACGGTGGTTTGCCGGGTGTAGCCCGCGCCCACCAGGAACTGCGTATTGGTGGTGCCGCCGGATATGCTCGCCTGGGCGTTACTGTATTGCGCAGTACCACCGATCAGCGCTTTCTGCCAGTTGGTGTTGCGGGTGGTATCCCAAACGCCGTCTATGTCATAATTGGGATCAAACGGGTTGGTTTTAATATTGGGATAGGGATGGCCGTCATTAGCGTAGGCTTGGTGCATCACCTGCAGGTATTGCGGCGTATTGAGCAGGTCCATGAAATGGCCCACCTGGCCGATCCCCTGGCTGAGATCTATGTTCACCCGGGTGTCGCCGGCTTTGCCTTTTTTGGTCGTGATCAGGATAACGCCATTGGCCCCGCGGGAGCCGTAAATTGCGGTCGCGTCGGCATCTTTCAGCACTTCGATACTTTCAATATCATCGGGATTCAGGATGTTGAACGGGCTCAGGCCGGTTCCGTTGCCGTTGAAACCCTGGCTGGTGGAGCCGTATAATGAACCGACGTTATCGCCCAATGCGCCCGCGGATATAAAAGGCGAGCTCGTCGAAAAAGAACTGAAAGGCACCCCGTCCACCACATAAAATGGGTCGTTGCCATTCGAGATGCTATTGACGCCCCGGATGTTAATGGCAGCGTTCGATCCCGGAATACCGGAGGTTTGCTGGATGTTAAGGCCGGCCACCCGCCCGATGAGCGCCTGGATAGGGTCCGATACCGGCTGTTCCCCGATCTCTTTGGCCGAAACCACGCCCACATCGCCCGTGGAGAGTTCCTGCTTTTCATCGTAGTAACCTTTGTTGATCACTACCTCGCGCAGGTTTTGTGGTTCCGCCTTCATTACGATGACGGAGCCGTCGGTGATGTCTTTAGCCTTCAACTCCTGGGTTTCATAACCGATGTAAGAGAAGACCACTACAGAGTTTTCGTCGGTTACAGACAGTATGTAATTGCCATGGACACTCGTAGTTGTTCCGTGATTTGTGCCTTTTTCCCGGACGTTTACGTTAGGCATGGGGTTGCCGAGTTCGTCGGTCACTTTCCCGGTGAGAATGACCACGGTGAGACCGGGGGCAATTTTTTTCTCGGGGGTACCCGGGGAAGCGAGTTGTTTGATGGTGACTGTGACAAACTTGTCCTGAATGGTGAAGTCAAGCGGTTGGTCGTTAAAAATCTTTTTCAGGACGTCAATTAATTCGTCGTTTTTAACGTCGATAGTAACCGGCCTGGCGTTTTCAAGGGTTTTGGCGGTGTATGCGAAGTCATACCCGGTTTGGCTCCTGATTTGCTGAAAGATGGTGTTGAGTTGGGCATCTTTAGCCTTGATGGTAACCTTTTGCGCGAGCGAGGCCGCGCTTACCTGCATGATTGCCAAAAACAACATGATAGTGGTTATCCTCATTACTAAAAAGACTTTTCTGATGCTTCCGCATAACGGTGACCGCATCAATTTTTTTGAATAAAAATTGTACATTTGTTCGGTTTGGATTTAGCGCTTGCCTTGTGTTTTCCAAGACTGCCGGGCTCACGCGTTGACAAATAGTTTAATTAATTATTGATCCATTCTTAAAAGTCATTCCGGCTATGCGGGAGTGACTTTTTTTGTTAGTATATTTTTAGTCGATAACGGTTACCCTCCTTCCTTCGATTTTAAAGCGCACGCCGTTGGTGCGCTGGAGCGCATTTAATATGACGCCGATATTTTGTTTTTTGCTGATCTGCGCGTCAAAGCGGTCTGTATTGGACCGGCCCTCGTAAGTAACATCGACATCGTACCAGCGGGCGAGTTGCCGCATAACCGTTTTTATATCCGCGTTATCAAAAATAAAGTCCCCGTTTTTCCAGGCCATTACTTCCGCAGTATTGGCCGTAGTCAGCGCAAGGTTACCTGCGGCTAATACCGCCTGCTGGCCGGGTTTAAGCAAAGTACCGTTCACTTTGATGGTTCCTTCCAGTAAAGTAGTGCGCTGGCCGGGCTCATCTGCGTAAGCATCGATATTGAATTCGGTACCGATATCCTCGGTGATCTGCCCATTCGTTTTTACTCGGAAAGGCATTTTTGCATTCGGCCTTACCTTAAAATCCGCTTCGCCGGTCAGCTCAACCAGGCGTTCTTTACCCGTAAATGTTGTGGGATATTTTAAGGATGAGCCAGCATTCAGCCAAACTTTACTGCCATCAGGCAATTCCACTTCGACCTGCCTGCCTTTCGGTGTTTCCAAAGAATTATAAGTAATGGCGGCGGTTGCAGCGGTTGGCTGGTAAATCAGCAGGCTGTCGCCGGCTTTATTGACCTGGCTGCCGTTCTCTTTTGCCAGTTTACCATTCTTTGCCGATTCAAGGATGATCTTTTTACCATTGGCAAGGGTCAAAATAGCGCCGTTGGTACCCGGTTTAATGTCGTTTTGGGCAATGTTGCCGGTTGCAGGCTGGTGTTTCCGGTGCTGATAAAAATAAACGGCTGCGGAACAACAAAGAACAATGGAGGCGGCGGCAGCCATGCGCGGCCAGGAAAACAATCGCCTGGTAACCGGCGCGACTACTTCCGCTTTACCCTGATGATAAATGCGGCCCAATACAAAATCGACCCTTCTTGGTTCAAACGCTATTTCCTCGTGATGTTCCGCGAAGGCATCGCCGATCAATTCCCTTATCGTTTCGGCGTATTGAGGATCCGTGATGCAGGCCATAAACTCCGTTGTTTCCTCCGGTGTGGCTGCTCCGTTAAAATAACGTTCAAATAATTGAGCTATCCGCGTATGATCTGCCATGTCAATTTCTTTACAATAAAATGGTTTTTATTTAACCCTTATATTGTATTGACACATGGGAAGTACTATCGGGGTAGCCCGTGATAAAATATTTTTGCCTGATCTTTTTTTAAACCGGTAGCCTGGTTATTTCTATGATCTGTAAAAGAGTTATTGGGATAAAAAAATGGGGAAAAGATAATAAAAGGCGCATAACGGTTGAGGTATTTCCGGATATTACGAAGCGCCTGTTTCATATGGGCCTTTATTGTTTCGGGCGAGACATTTAACCTTTCGGCCGCTTCGGCGTATTTCAAGCCTTCCACATGGCAAAGGTTGTAAACCTTTTGCTGCTGCGACGGCAGCGCGGCTACCGCTTCGTTTACCAGTTTCCTGGTTTCCCTGAAATCAATATTTAATTCCGTATCCATGTCAAGCTCTGTGTTTTGCCGGCCGATTTCATGAGCGGCAAGCGTTTCCTGAGCTAACCGTCTGAGCACGTTAAAAGAATGATTGCGAACCACCCGGTTAAGATAACCGCCCCAGTTATCGATGGTTTCCAATTCGCTGCGGTTCATCCAAAGTTTCAGGAAAACATCCTGAACAATTTCTTCCGCAAGTTCCTTAGAGCGGGTAAGCTTCAGGGCGAAGCTGTTTATTTTTTTATGCTCCTTTTCAAATAATAGTGCAAACGCTCTCTCGTCACCGGCGGCAACCTGCAGTAATATCGTTTTTTCGTCACTAAGCTCTTGAAAAGGCATCATTAATTTTTACCAAAAGACATAAATTTAGCAAAAATGGCAGGAAATTCTGTAGTATATTAAAATATAAATTGAAAATGCCCCTCATTTCAGCTGCCCGCAATACTATTTGGCTGTTGTGAGAAGGCGGGAACCAGGGAAGTGCGCCGGCCAGATCACTACAAGCACGGGCGATTCGAGAGCGCTTATGTCCCTGCCAAAGCAAATTGGGAATAGCGGGGCAAGACGTTGGCTGCGCGAAATTGTTTTATTATTCAGCCCAATAGGATAGCCGTTTCACTTTTTGCCTGAGACATCACAAACATGCTTTCCATATTGTCAACTTTGGGCAATTTAGCCAGCTTGTGCCGCAGCAATTCATTGTACTCATCCATATCACATACGGCTATTTTAAGCAGGAAATCAAATTTCCCGGTTAAATGGCTGCATTCCATAACTTCCTTCAGTTTGACTACTTCTTCGAGGAATGCAGAAAGATTTTCTTCGGTATGCGGTTTAACCTGTACCTGGGTATACGCAAGTAGACCACGCCTAACTTTTTTATGGTCAACCAGCGCGACATAGCGTTGGATATAGCCCTCTTCTTCCAGTCGCTTAACCCTTATGTGGATAGGGGTCGGCGATATATTCAGGGTATAGGCTATACCTTTGTGGGTGATCTTAGCATCCTTTTGCAATAGGTTAAGGATGCCCACATCTATTTTATCGAGTTCATTGTTGATCATGAGATTAAACTTATGTCGTTAATAAAGGAATATCAGAAAAGGACAATTCCCCCGCCTCCAGCATGAACAGTTCGGCTTGTATGACCATCGCCGCCGACCCAATAAAGACCGGCGAGCGCTGGTGCTGCTCCGTTACTTCCAGGTCGAGGATCCGATCCAGCCCGTTAGTCGCCCAGCCGCCTGCCTGTTCAACGATAAATGCCATGGGGTTACATTCATAGACCAGGCGTAATTTGCCATTGGCTGCTAACGCTGTCACCGGGTAAATGAAAATCCCGCCTTTCAAAAGGTTAGGATGCAAATCAGCTACCATCCGAGCCGATATAGCGCGACGTATATGGCCGGTGGCTGCTTTTATCCTCTACCTGACAATATTTAATATATTTTTTTACGCCCCGCGGAAAATGGACGTAGTTACCCTCAATTATTACTTAAAATATCCCGGCCTGCAGGCCGTTTTCGTTATATAATTATTATTCATAAATGCAATACGCCTTTGTGTCACTTTACCCTACGACCTGAATTCGCGTTACATAGAGATGGAGGTTCTGCAACTCTTTGCAGAGCTCTTTAATGCCCCGCAAAATTATTGGTGGGGATATATCACTAATGGGGGCTCAGAAGGTAGTCTTTATGGTTTAAATGTTGCACCGGAATTGTGCCCCGGACGGGGATAGTCTATTATTCCGAAGCGACGCATTACAGCGCTCAAAGCCTCATCTGACGTACATGCTTTTACTACTATATACTTTTCAAAAAACCCTATATTCCCTGTTCCGGGACTTTCCCTTTTTTCTGTTTCGTTCCTTACTTAAGCAGTTGGTCAAATTGCTTCTTTAAAGCGGGGTCAGATGGCCTTTTCGCATCGGCGTCTACGACGTTACCTGCAGGATCGATCAGTATAAAGCGGGGTATCGCCGCAATGTTGAATTTTTCAATGAAATCCGATTTGAAATCTTTATCAGCCATTACCTGGTATCCGGTTAACTTATTGTCGGTTACATACCGGTGCCACTTGCCGGCGTCAGCCTGTTTATCGACCGAAAGGCTCACAAATTGTATGTTTTTGCCTTTGTATTCTTCTTCCATCTCCATCAGCGATGGAATTTCAGCCTTGCATGGTGCGCACCATGTTGCCCATATATCGATGTACACGTACTTTCCCCGTAAGCTACTCAGCGTTATTACCTTGCCATCAACAGCGGCGTAGGTAAAATCCGGTGCAGCTGCGTTGCTCGTATGCATGCGTTTGAAATTGTCATAAACTTCCTGCAACTTACCCCGAAAATAAGGATCGGTCACTGCAGCATTAAAGTCGTCGTATATCTTTTTGGCCAGTGTTGAATCTTTGGCTACCTTGAGATTGGTGCTGGATTGCAGTAAGCATTCGATATTCCTGACCAGGGGATCCTGTATCTCGCCTATAATAACGCTGATCGGCATGCCGCCCTTAATATTTTTAAAGGTTGTGTCAGATTTGTATTTTGTTTTATACCTGTAAGCCAGATAGCCGCTAACCCATATGCGATAACCGAGTGAACGCTTGAAAAGTTCGGCATTGTTGGGGTCGGCGTTCGAATTGACCAGGCTGTCAACATATTTACCCTGAACTTCAGTCAAGGCTTTCGGAAAAGCTTTCCTTAACGCCTCCTGTAACAATGTTGGGAGCTGCGGATCTTTAAGTTTTTCCGTCAGCACCTTCGAAAATGAAGCAAGGGCCGCTGAATCAGCACCGTACATCTCGCTATAATTTTTCAATACATCGCGAAAATTGTAATCTATGTCAAGGCGTTTGAGCTTTTCTTCAGGGTCGCCCGGTTTGATTCCCTTGTAGGCATCCTTCCTGGCTAGGTCGACCTTTTCATTAAAGTGCACCGGATCAAGTTGATAATTCGAGTAAAGCATTTCACCCTGGTAGCTTGGGAAATACTTGTTCAGACTCTTATCGAGGTCCTTGTTCAGGTCGTCCGTTAACTTCGTTTGCTGTGCAAAGCCGCATGTGCAAATCAGCATCAATGCCGGCAGTAAATAAGATTTCATCGTTTTGTTTCTAAAATTTGATTTGAAAGGGGCCGGCGTATTCCGTCCGGCTCCATTAGAGAATTAATAGTTAGTTCTTTATCATGTTTGGGTTGAATTGTTGCACCCTTGACGGTATCTGGAAAGTATAATTCGGGCTTCCCGGCGGCAAATCGCCAATTTGCTGAGCAGGTGTGCCGGAACTTGCCTGTGCACGATTGATCCGTACCACGTCAGTCATCAGGCCGTCCCGGTTCAGGCGTTTCATGTCAAACCAGCGCAGGCCACCGAAAGCAAGTTCGCGCCGTCTTTCGGCCAGTACTTTTGTCAAAGCGTCCGATGCGCTGGAAGCCGTCATATCCGAATAAGATGCCGCATCTATCCGGTTCTTGCGTAATGTGTTTACTATGGTCATGGCATCACTGATATCCCCGGTACGGGCAAATACTTCGGCACGTGTAAGGTCCATCTCCGGGAAGGTCATACCAAAGTTTGAATAGACAGGATCGGGCGACATCCTGGTTATACCGTCGAGATAAGTAGCACTCAGGTAACGATAACGCAGGTCGGGGTTGGACGTAAAGGGTTGCGATCCAAAGTAACTCGTCAAATCATCAGAGTATTCCACCTGGAAAGGAATGGAATAATTACTGGACGTACGCTGATACAAAACTTCGGGATTGCTTGATGATGTCGGAAAGTCGGTTAACGAAGTAAAGGTGTTGTAGTCAAGGGTGGAGTGCGTAGCAGCAAGTGCCTGTCCCGCAAAGTTCCCGGCATTAGTGTAATCGCCCTGGTAAAGCGCTATCCTGCTTAACAATGCATAAGCGGCATATTTTGTTGCGCGATACTTGTTAATATTTGTAGCAGGCAGACTGATCGCTGCTTTTTGTAAGTTGGCGGTAATCGTATCCAAAACTGCCTTTACCGATGAACGTTGTGGCGCTGCCTCGCTAACATCAGTACTGGTTACCAGCGGTAATCCGGGGTCTGACGCAGCGGTGCTCGAATTATAGGCCTTTGCAAATACCGTAAGTAAGTCCATGTAACAATACGCCCGCAGAAACAGCGCTTCACCCAGCAATTCCTGCTTTTGGGCAGCTGTACCATCGGTCGCACTGGGCACGCCATTGATAATTACATTGGTAAAATAGATTGCGTTATACAGGTTTCCCCAAACCGCCGGGCTGTTCTGGCTCTCGGCATTGATGTACTGGCGCCACAGGTAGGCGTTGGTAATCGTACTGGTATTTGTAGTGAGTGTGTATTGATAGACATCGTCTGTCATGTACAACAGTTCGGGCGAGAACGTTTGTGTAACCGTGGGGGAGTTTAATAACCCTTCATAATCTCCAATCTTGGTAGGTATGATAACTCCCTTGGGCTGTACATCAAGAAACTTGTTGCATGCTGTCAGCAGCAGGGCGCTCAAAAGTGCGATGTATTTTATTTTTTTCATGATCAGTTCCTTTCGTTAAAATTTAAAATAAAGGGACAAGCTGTAGAATGCCTCAACAGGAAGCGTACGTACGCCGGTCACCGGGTCTATTGCTTCGGGGTCTATGTCATTGCCTCCAAAGGTGTATCTGAATGCATTTTGTGCCTGGAAACGCACCTGTGGCTGTATAATGCCCCATTTCTCCAATGTTTTTGACTTTATGTTGTAAGTCAGGCCTAAATTCCTTAGCTTGATATAATCTGCCTTACGGACAAACTGGTTGGCATAGAGATAACCGTAAGTGGCAAATGGCGAGTAATAACCCGGTGAACTGGATGAGCCCTGCTGCAATGCAGGTATCAGTGTAGTCGCCTCGTCGCCCGGTTTTTGCCAGTAATTGGAAGCACCGGCGAGCGGTATAGGTTCAGACGCAGTTCCGGCAATCGGCGGTTGAACGCGCATTACGCTGCCGCCATAATACACGAATAGAAAATTGAAATCAAAAGCTCCGATACTGAACTGGTTATTTAGCCCGAGAACATATTTCGGCGTTGTAGTACCGTCATATATCAGGTCGCTCTGCGCTACGTCTGTGCTGGTACCGTCCAGGATTACTTTGGTACCCGTTTTGGTGAGCACGTAAGGCTGCCCAAGGTTGGTCAGGCCGCCGTAATGGTAGCTGTAAAGCGCATTCATAGGCTCGCCGACCACATACTGTGTGCCGGTTACATAAGTGGTAGAATTTGAGTAAGGAGTAGCTTTGATGGCAGTTACATCATTTTGGTTGAAGGAGGCCGAAAGCGAGGTATTCCAGTTGAATCCGCTCGTCTTAATATTGGTGCTGTTAATAGCGAGCTCGAGACCCTTGTTCTGAATAGAAGCAGTGTTGGCGAGATACGAATTAAATCCGAGTGTCGGATCAGCGCTAAATGTGCCATAAAGATCCGTAGAGCGCTTAAGGTAGTAATCGATAGAGCCGTTCAGCCGGTTGTTAAACAGGCTATAGTCAAGCCCCAGGTTATAATTTTTGGTCAGTTCCCAGCGGAGTGCGTTGTTTTCGGGATTTGTGACCGTATAGTAGTTGGGCGTACCTTCAATATTAGTATTTACACCGGCAGTAAGCAGCAGATATCTGCCGTTTCCGTTGGTTGGAACGTTTCCGGTATACCCTGCGGATGCCCGCAGTTTCAATTCGTTTATCCATGAGACATCCTTTAGAAATTCTTCTTTGTGCAGGCGCCAGGCTAAACCTGCTGACCATAGCGCCCGGTTGCGGTATTGAGGGTCAGTACCAAAAAGGTTAGACTGGTCAAGACGCACACTTCCGGTTGCAATGTACTTTTCGTCGAAAATATAGGTTCCCTGGGAATAATAGGACATGAAACGGGAGACGTTATTAGTGATATCAAAGAAAGCTGTGCTTGTCGCTGGAAAAGTTGGCACGATAAAACCGACATTGGGAAATGACGCCTTCGCTGTACTTAATTGGTTCAGGGCGTTTAAGTCATAGGGCTTGGTTGTCAACGTTTGCCCGTCATATCCAAAATAAGTATTGAGGTCGCCATTGGTAATGGTCTGCCGTTGTTCCACGCCTGCGATGGCCGAGAAATTGTGTTTGTCATTATCCCAGCTCCTGCTTATATTGAATTGACCATGAACTGTGTAACCCTCGATTGTTTGGAGGTTACGCTCCAATATACCACCTTGCGGTATGGTGTTAAATACAGCCTGGCCTGTAGAAGGGTCGGCTGAGGCCGAAAGGTTGAGCAACAAGCGTGTGCCATAGGCCTGGTCGGTGTGCAGGTTATCGATAATGCCTGATTGATTCTGGTAATTGCCTCCCACATCAAAAGTCAGCCAATCTGTAAGCCTTGTGGTTAGTCTTCCCTGCAGTTGCATAGAAGAGATATGACTGGTAAGGGTATTTGCAGTAAGCTCGGTATAGGGGTAGTATTGCTGATCGTACAAGCCGAGCCCCATATCTGAGGTATTGTTATCGGTGCTGATCGTGTTGATTAAGTTGGAAGCCGTGCCGGGAGCGAGACCGCCTATGACCGGCAATGCATTGCCTTTAGCATCGGTCAGGTGTTCGTATGGCAGAAAGCTCGTATAAGCAGGGACGCTGCCGGATGTGCTCATTGCATTCGTGTAGGTGCCCTTAAAGTCAAATTTCATCCGGCTGTTCAGCTCAAACGTATTGGCCAGGTTGACAATATATTGATTGTTATTGCTCCGTTGCTGGTTCAGTTTGTCACCCACATAGTTAAAGCCAAGCAGGTAAGTGCTTTTGGCCCCTCCGCCACTTGCATCAACATTAATGTTATTGGTCTGCCGGTTCCGGTAAAAAAGACGCTGATAGTCCTTCAGGTTATCATAGCTACCGATCGTGGCAAGCTTCTGTTTCGCCTGATCGCCTGTAATATTACCGAGAAACTGGTCAACCTCAACCTGTTGTATTGGGTCCAGCGGTGTGCCCAAGAACAAGTTATCGATGTAAAGCAAGGTTTGCTGACCGCCGGTCGATATCTGGGCTGCTTCCAGTTTTGCATACTCGCTGGCCGGCGCATATTTTAAATATCCGAAGTCTGGTTTGTTCTGTACAGCAGTTGTAGCTTGCACATTGATAACTGTTTTGCCGGATTTGCCACGCCTTGTTTCAATGACGATCACGCCATTGGATGCCCGGACACCGTAAATTGCGGCTGCCGCTGCATCTTTCAAAACGCTGACAGAGACAATGTCATTCGGGTTGATCGTATTCAGATCGATATTGGTAGGAAAGCCGTCAACTACGATCAGCGGCTGATTTACCGCGTTAAAAGTCGATACGCCACGGATAGAAAGCTGGTTGGTTTGCGGATTATAAACCAGGCCGGGAACTTTACCTTCGAGGCCTTCCAGGAAGTTCCCTGTTACAGCCACGTGTTGCTGATATTGTTCCTCGTTTAAGCCGGAGGCAGCACCTGTGAGCCGATCCTTTGCAACGCGCAGATAACCGGTTGATACAACAACTTCCTGTAAATTGGCTGCTTCGGGGGTAAGCGCAATGGACATTGTCCTTTGTACAGGCACTTCTGCGGTTTTATAACCGACGAACCGAACCACCAGAGTATCGTTATCACTGAGGCTCGTAAAACGGAAATACCCCTCGCCATTGGTTGCCGTCAAGTGAATGTCCATCAGATTGGCATTTTTTACCATGACAGTTGCCCCGGGCAGCGGCCGGCCGGTTTCGTCGAGCACATGACCTTCTACCGGAAAATTGTTTAGTGCTTTTTTTGCGGGCGCGGATACCGGGCGTATTTTAAAGAAGATAACATTGTCATCTATCTCATAAGTAAGCGGCTGCCCTCTGAGGATCATGTTGAGCGCATCCTGGAGGGTGGCGTCTTTCAATTCGACGTTTACCGGCAACGTTTTGCCCAGAAGTTCATCCGTACATATAAAATCGTAGCCGGATTGCTGGTGAATGCTTTTTAGCACCTCCTCAAAGCTGCCCTGCTTTGCCGAAAGAGTTATCTTTTGGCCATAAGTCGCAGCACTTACAGTTAGTGCAGAGAATAAAAGTATTACCGCTGTAATTTTCATAATTTGGCATATTTTTCGGACCGTAATAAATGCGAGCGGAAAAACATATCTTGAATTTAAATTCATAATTTTGAATTGTTTCGGGTTTATAGTTCGTTCGTAAACTAATCTTTTATTCTGTGCGGCATGCCGCACAGAAAGGGTTACCCGATGCAATTTGAAACGTATCCCGAGTACCAGTCGGGATGCGTTTTTTTTTGGGGGGCACCATTCATGTCTATGGCTAACGTTGTAAATTTTTTTCCATTCTCTTTGGATTTAGTGGTTTAATTAATTGGTTATCGGATTATATTTATTTCGTTTTATTACCCTTATCGTTTTCCCTTCCATTATGAAATCAACTTCACCTGTTTTTTTGAAGAAATTAAGCACACCTGCCAGCGTCCTGGTCCGACTCACCACGCCGATCATCTTTATTTTGCGCAGGTCGTTGCTTTCCCAGACAAATTTCACGTCGTAAATGCGGGCCACCCTGGTCAAGACGCTTTCAAGCGTTTCATGGTAAAATATTATTTTCCCTTGCAGCCATGCGGTAACAACCTCAACGTTTGCGTTTGCCTCAGTAAGAACGCGGCCTGTTAGGATTGCCTGTTGGCCAGGCTTTAGCGTTAAATTATTTTTGGACTGCCCATCGATGCTAATCATTACGGCACCCTGCAACAGCGTTGTTTTCAATGGGGCATCGTTATAGGCATCTACATTGAATTCCGTACCTATATCTTCCACCATTTCATTTCCGGCTTCTACTCTGAAAGGCTTAGCTTTATTATGAATTACCTTAAAATAAGCCTGCCCTGTAACCTTCACAAGACGATCACCGCCGGTAAAAGAGGTTGGATAGGTAATGCTTGAAGCCACATCCAGGTAAACCACGGTTCCATCGGCCAGTGTTAAACCGAACCTGGTTGCGCTGTTATTGGTAAGCGTGTGGGTTAACGGACCACCTGTGGCGGGTTCGGAATTTTCATAACTTAAAACATTTGCTGATTGGGCTATGCTGGTACCATCGGCTACTTTTCTTCTGCCTCGATGGCTTTGATCAAGATCAACCTTTTGGCCGTTGCTCAGCGTAAGTGTAACGCCATTTTGCACGGGCTTGACAGATTCTGCGTTGTAAACCACCTGGACAGGCTTTTTATCTTTTACCAATAGGAAATACGCCCCAAAAGATATCGCTATAGTGACCGATGCCGCCACGGCAATGCGCGGCCAAAGTCTTATTGGTTTTATTTGTGTTTTGCGCAGTGATTGTAGAATTTCTTCTTCAATGACCGCGTAGTTTGGCTCGCCCGGGACATCCTGCTGCTGTTCTGCGGCCTCCAAATACCAAGTTTCCAATAACGCATCTTCTTCCGGGGTTGCCGTTCCCTGCAGGTACCTTTTGATTAACCTCCGGCTTTTCTCGTTATTCATTTTAATTTGTTTGGATGTTTATAGTGGTAAGTAAGTTAGCTAAAGCTTTTGTGTAATGCGAGTTGAAAAAAAAGTTAAAAAAATGTTAAATCTGCAACCTCCCTAATTGAACACAGTCATTTTTGCGATTTTCAGCATCTTTTCAGAAGCTTGAACGACCTTCCTAACAAAAAATCAGGTACATTCTCAAGAAAGAGGTCAAATTAATGGCGA
>Ga0207048_10144_pt1 | contig 22946 bp, 8 predicted proteins | sample Alteio_BWMinCont_65_FD_153301 | JGI IMG/M metagenome (GOLD analysis project Ga0207048, IMG submission 153301) | Enriched cells from forest soil in Barre Woods Harvard Forest LTER site, Petersham, Massachusetts, United States -... | ecosystem: Environmental > Terrestrial > Soil > Temperate forest >...
ATTGGAACTTGCTTTTTATCGGCAGTCCAATCTGACAGATGAGCGGAAATAAACCTGCCGGGGTATTTGTTAAAATAAGTGACGCCTTTATAGCCCAGGTTGATCACCTCTGTCTGGAATTGCATTTTAACCAGATCGCTATCCAATGCACCCATTATAGCATCGTATATAAGCTCTCCGTCAAGCATATAAAATTCCTTGCTGTGGTTGTGAAGACCAGTCGCTATGCCCGCGCTTTTTATTTTTTCAGCGATCTTATTGAATTTTTCCGCAGCCTCTTTATATTCCGATATTTTTTTTCCGGGCGCATCTAAACCGGGGCATATGATCTGTGTTAAACCCAATCCATGGGCATATTCAACGCATTTATCCAGGTTGTTACGAAGGTCTTCGATGCCGAAATGGCAACTATAGCAATGGAGGCCTGAGTCTTCAATCATGCGGCGAATGTCGACAGCCTTCACGTCTACTAAAGGGCCAAAACCCGAGCTTGCGTATCCGGCAGGATAACACATTTCCGTCAACTGGTATCCCATACCCGCCATCATCTTCAGCGTACCAGGAAAATCTTTCGAAATCATGTCCCTGATAGGAAACGTCTGGAATCCAATTGGATGCTTGTACTTACCCGTTCCGTTTGCCATTGACTCTATCGGTAACTGTGAAAATGCAATCATCGCACCTAACCCAATTGTGCTTTGTCCAATAAATTCTCTCCTGCTTAATTTTTTCATAATTCTTTTTTATATGCGATAGAAAAACATCGAATTAAATTAAATAGATGCCGGATCCCACCCTGCCCTGTATTCACGCTTAAGGTATTTGTTTGCATCGGGGACATTGGTGATTTGCCTGCTGGCAGCGTCATATTTTAATAAGCGGCCCGCCCTTAAAGAGGCTGCATATAAATTGACAGCTTCTGTTAGGTGTTCTGCGTCCCTGAAACTGCCCGGATATTGCTTCCCGCTTTTGCAGGCGTCAACAAATAATTGCAAAGCTGCCTCCATTTTTTCGGGGCCGTGGAGTTGTGCCGCCTGGGAGTTTTGCGGTGCATCCGCTTTTTTCTGGGAAAGGAGGCGCGGGTTTTCTACATTAAATCCGGCAAGGATTTTGTCTTTATCGCCTACAAACATCATCCCCTCAGCTGGTAACTCTTCATTGTTTTCGAGCAATTCTGTCGGTAGTTGCGGTCTCATGCCGCCATCGTACCAGCACAGGTCAACAGCCGGCCTGGCGCCATTCGCAGGGTATTTAAACCTAACCGAGCTGGCCATAGGGAACGAGAAATCGTTACGTACATAGTTGGGAACAGTGCCATTAAAATCGATAAAATGACTTAAATTGGGTTCAATAACTGTCGGGGCCTGCAGTTGAAGGGCATCAAAAACTGTCCACAAGCTGTAATGACCCATATCGGCCATCGACCCGCCCCCGAAATCGTACCATCCTCTGAATACCATGTTTGTATAATCAGACGAATAAGGCCGGTCCGCTTCCGGGCCGAGCCAGAGATCCCACTCCAGGCCATCCGGAATGCCAGGCGTTTCGGTTGGAAGAGTAGCGTATTGAGGCCAAACAGGCCGATTGGTCCAGTTATGAACTTCTTTAAGTGTTCCGATCGCCCCTGAATTTATCCAGGTCATCACCTGGTCCATCGATCCATTGGAGTCCCACGGAATCAGGTGTGTTATTTTTTTGCTCTCACGGGCCATTTCTATTACTGCCTTTCCTTCCAGCAGCCGGTTAGAGACCGGCTTATGCATCAGCACATGTTTATTTTTCCGCAGCGCCGCCATTGCAAAGGCGCCATGAAGATGATCTGGTGTCATTATTTTAACGGCATCGAGGTCCTTTTCCTTGGCGAGCAATTCACGGAAATCCGCATAAGCTGCACAGCCTTTGAATTTGTCTGCCGCCCTAACATTAGCATAGTAGGCATCAACAATATCCTTTCCGTTTTCCCTTCCGCCCGGAATCGCGTTTTCATCGCCTGGGTTCGGAATCCAATCCTTCTTTCCGATTGCTGTACGAATTTCATCCCTGAGTCCGTTCCTCGACCAATCCCTGTATCCAATGGCGTACTTGTTGGGGTCGCAAACGGCAGTGACCTGGAAGCCGGGTACAGACAATAATGGCAGCATCTCCCTTAGCCCCTGCGTTCCGCAACCAACGTACGCAAGCGTTATTTTGTCGCTGGGCGCGATATAATTTGTTCCGCCAAGCACGTGCCGGGGAACAATACTGAACGCTAAAGCTCCCGTTGCCGCTACTTTTACAAATTTGCGGCGATTGATCTGTGAAGTGTCGTCGGCACCGGCCACTGGTTTTACATCTTTGGGGTTTGATGCATTACCAGCATCTTGAGGAATGTCATTTTTCATGTCTGCTGATTTTATAATTGGGAGAGCAAATTACTCATATTAAAATTCAAGGCAAAATAATAATTCACATAGTTCGTAGCAATTACCTGGATAAAAAATAACTAATATCGAATAAAGAAGATTTGATTTAATATTCATTATTCGATATTCAAACGATCATCCCAATGACTTAATAACCCAATGACCTAATGACTTTTCAAGCCAAAACCGTATCTTTGCGCCGAAATGATCGCTATTAATAACCTCACGTTCGAGATAGGTGCAAGGGCCCTGTATGATGAAGCTAACTGGCATATAAAACCCGGTGAAAAAATTGGCCTCATCGGCGCCAACGGAACCGGGAAAACAACCCTTTTAAAAATAATTGTGGGGGATTACACGCCTACATCGGGTACTATATCCATGGCTAAGGACCTTACTATAGGCTATCTGAACCAGGACCTTTTATCTTATTCGTCTGATAAAAATATACTGCATGTTGCAATGGAAGCCTTTGAGCGCCAAAACCAGCTGCATGATGAGATAGAAAACCTGTTGCAAAAACTGGAAACCGAGTATACGGAAGACCTGCTGCACAAACTAAGCGACAAGCAACACGAGTTTGAACTGCTTGATGGCTATAATATTGAATACAAGGCCCACGAAATTTTAGCCGGTTTAGGTTTTAGCGAGCCTGACACACACCGAAAACTAAGCGAGTTTTCCGGGGGATGGCGCATGCGGGTAATGCTGGCCAAAATCCTGCTACAAGCACCTGATATTCTATTGCTCGATGAGCCAACCAACCACCTTGACTTGCCGTCCATTCAATGGCTTGAAGAGTATTTGAAAGCTTTTGACGGGGCCGTAGTCATCGTATCGCACGACAGGTGGTTTCTGGATAAAGTGATTAACCGTACTGTTGAAGTCCGCAAGGGAAAGCTTACTGTTTACGCCGGCAATTATTCTTTTTACCTGGAAGAAAAAGCACTGCGTGAAGAAATTCAAAAGGGCGAGTACAAAAACCAGCAGTCCAAAATAAAGCAGGAAGAACGTTTGATAGAGCGTTTCAGAGCCAAGGCATCCAAAGCGAAAATGGCGCAATCGCGCATAAAAGCTTTAGACAGGCTGGAGCGGGTTGATGATGTAGATGATGATAACCCTACGGTAAATTTCAGCTTCCGCTTTTCGAAACAATCAGGCAGGCATGTTATAACAATGGAGGATATCACCAAAAAATATCCCGGCATTGATATTTTAACCCATGCCGAAGCGGTTATTGAAAAAGGCGATAAAATTGCCCTGATCGGCGCCAACGGTAAAGGTAAATCAACCTTACTTCGTATCATTGCAGACGCAGACAAGGATTTCACAGGAAAATCTGTAACCGGCCATAATGTAACGGAAACCTTTTTTGCCCAGCACCAGTTAGAGGCGCTTCACCTGGAGAATACTGCTTTACAGGAATTGCAATCGTTCGCGCCAAGACATACAGAAACTGAATTGCGCAATATTTTAGGTTCGTTCTTATTTACCGGTGATGATGTATTTAAAAAGATAAAAGTATTATCCGGAGGTGAAAAATCGCGCGTAGCTCTGGCAAAGGCCCTTACCGCCGACGCCAATTTCCTGATCCTGGACGAGCCTACTAACCACCTTGATATACAATCTGTAAATATCCTGGTGCAGGCACTGCAGCAATATGAAGGTACTTTTATTGTTGTTTCCCACGATCGGTATTTCCTTGATAATGTAGCCAATAAGATATGGTTTATTGAGGACCATCAAATAAAACAATATCCCGGCACTTATGCCGAGTTTGATGTATGGTACGCCAAACGCAAACTGGAACCTAAAGCTGCTGCCACTCCCCCACCTCAGCCTAAAAAAGAGGAGAAAAAAGAAACCGCACCCGTCAAACAGCAATCTGAAAATAAGTTTCAGCAGTTGAAAAAGCTCAACCAGGATTTGGCAAAAATGGAGCAGCAGATCACTGAATTAGAAAACGCTGTAAAACAGTTTGAAGCACAGCTTAGCGACGAAAAGTTGTATAATGACGCCGCTAAATTAAAAGAGATCAATAATAATTACGAGCTAAAGAAGTTAGAGTTGGGTCATGTGCAACTAAAATGGGAAGCGTTGGCTGAACAAATTATGGAATTGGAGTCTTAATAAATGAAAAACGTCATTGCGAGGAACGAAGCAATCTCTGAACTATCCCGATCAAACAGACAAATGTCGTTTAGCAGACGTTCAACAAATCATTTTGTCTCGTTGATTAGCAAGTGCAGAGATTGCTTCGTTCCTTGCAATGACGTGTTAGTTAAGGTGTTTATTATTACATTGTTAATTTTTCTTTTTAATTCTAATTCCTTCGCTCAATCCCCTTATGATAACGCCGTTTTCCGTCCCGAAATAAAGAGCATTGAGTTTTATAATACAAAAAAACAAGCTTCATTTCCAATTATTACCTTAGGTTCCGGCGAAAGAGTCTTGCTGGCGTTTGACAATCTGCATGGTGGTACCCAAAGCTACTCGTATACAATTGAACATTGTGATGCAAACTGGAACTCATCAAACCTTTCCACAACGGATTATTTAAAAAATTATTCCGACGATAAGATCACCAATTACAGCTATTCTACTACTACGCTGCAAAAGTACACCCATTATGAGCTCAGGTTGCCAAATGAGAATATTGCCCCAATAATTCCGGGAAATTATATTTTAAAGGTTTACCAGGATGGCGACCAGTCGAAAATGGTTTTAACAAGGAAGCTGTATGTTATTAGTCCTAAAATTTCGATACATGCCGAGGTAGTGACTTCAAATGATAATTCTTTAAGGCAAACCAATCAAAAGATCAATTTCACGCTCGATTATGGGATGCTGCGCGTTCAAAACCCCGGCACCGACCTTCGCACATTTATTATGCAAAATGCCCGGAGCGAAACTGCCATAATAAACACACAACCAACGTACATCCGGGGTACTCAATTGGAATTTAGTGATGTTACCCAGAACGATTTCCCCGGGGGGGACGAGTTCAGGCATTTTGATACCAGGACGTTTAAAGTAAATTCCATAAATACCCTGCACATATACCGCGATACGGCAAATACAGTATTACTATTGACCGACCCTGATCTGAGTCAGCAAAATTACAGTTTTGTGTACGACTTAAATGGGAGTTTCTATGTGCTTAACCAGGACGGGGTTGACCCGCGCACCGATGCTGATTATGCCCATATGTATTTTAGTTTAGCTGCTAAAAGGTCGCCGAATGATGGCGTTCCTTATGTGGTAGGCCAGTTTAACGACTATAGGCTTGATGATAACAGCAAAATGCATTATGATGCTTCAAACAACAGATTTGTTGCCAGCCTGTTTTTAAAACAAGGCGTGTATGATTATACCTATGTTTGGGTTGATAAGGCCGGCAAAGCCGATGATACCGCTTTAGAAGGCAACCATTTTGAAACCGAAAACGACTACCAGATTTTGGTTTACTACCACCCCCCCCACCGCCCGCTGGGAAGAACTGATAGGTTATAAGGTTTTGAATACGGCGAAAAAGAACTAAGATTTTTAGGATTTAGGGATTTTAGGATTTTTGAGTTTTTGTCGGAATCCTAAAATCCTCTAATCTTATAAATCTTAGTCAAAATTTTGTCGGAATCCCAAAATCTTCCAATCCTATAAATCTTAGTTAAAACTTTTAGCCCACTTTTCTTATTATATCTAAAGAAACATGTTAATCTTTGAAATAGATATACCTTGGAACGATTCGGACGTATAGCACTTAAAACAATTCTCTGGATAATTGCAAGTGTCATTTTCTTAATACTGCTTATCATCATTTTAATACAGGTTCCTGCTGTTCAAAATTTTATAAAAGATAAAGCTGTTACGTTCATCCAGCGGAAGATCCACACAAAAGTAAAGATCGGCCATATCACCCTGGGCCTGCCAAAGCTGATTGTATTGGAAGACGTTTATTTTGAGGATCAGAAAAAAGACACCCTCATCGCCGGTCATAGCTTGAAAGTTGACATCAGCTTGTTAGAATTATTAAATCATAAAGTTGAGGTAAACGAAATTGATCTGCAAGGAATTACTGCTAACGTAAACCGCAGCGCAGATAGTGTTTTTAATTTTGATTATATCATTAAAGCCTTTGCCGGGGAGCAAAAAAAGCCAATAAAACCTACAGATACCGCATCGGCCATGAAGTTTTCGGTCGATAAGATCATTCTTGACAATATCCATATTTCCTACAAGGATAAGATCAGCGGCAACGACGTAAAATTTTTATTGGGGCATTTTGATACCCGTATCAAAGATTTTGATATGGATAAAATGAAATTCACCATTCCAAAGATCACTTTGTCGGGTGTCGATGCGCTTATCATTCAAACGCCTACTAAGCAATCAATAGCAAAAGCGTCGATAGATACCGCGGTTACTCCCATTAGTATGGTCCTTAACCTGGGTACCATTGATATTTCGAAAATAAAAGTTGATTACCGGAGCAATTCAATGTCTTCCAAAGTTGATTTGGGCAAACTTTTTGTGGAAGTGGACAAGATTGACCTTAAAAATCAAAAGGTCGGGATCAAGACCATTGAATTAAACGATACCAGGGCGGGTACAACGTTTTCGAAGCCCGAATCGGTTAAAAAAACTATTGTAAAAGCAGTTAAAAAACTCGATACACTTATAGCCTCTCCACAAAACTCAAAGGGTTGGACAGCAAGTTTAGGGAAGATAAGCTTTCGCAATGATAATATTAAGTATGATAACAACGCCCAAAACCCGGTAGCCAAAGGGCTTGATTTTGGGCACATGGATATCCGCGGACTAAACGCCGATGCAGAAAATATTGCCTATAGCACAGATGTTATTTCGGGCAGGGTCAACTCGTTTTCATTCGATGAAAAATGCGGGCTGATCGTAAAAAAATTCCATACCTCATTTTTATACGGCCCAAAAAAATCTTATCTAAATGATCTTTACCTCGAAACCCCCCAAACTGTTATACAAAAACAATTGCAGGTTAGCTACCCTTCTATTGCATCATTAAGTAATAATTTGGGTAATCTATCCATTAATGCAAACCTCGACGGCAGCCGACTGGGCCTGAAAGATGTTTTGCTGTTGGTGCCGTCAATGGCAACAATGGATCCCTTTAAGCATGCGCCAAATGCGGTTTTCAGGATAGACGGCCGGGTTATTGGCAAAGTAAACGATCTGCATATCCCCAGCCTGGAAATCCGCGGTTTAAGCAATACGCATATCAAAGCATCGGCTACAATACGGGGCCTGCCTGATGTAAACAAATCTTACTTCGACCTAACTATTGCCGATTTTAATACCGGCAGCGGTGATATTGCCAAGCTGGTTTCGCCGGGAGTGATACCGTCATCAGTCAATATTCCCGCCAGCTTAAATCTCAAAGGTACTTTTAAAGGGAGCATGTACAACTTTAATACGCGGATGGGTCTTCGTTCAACTTATGGCGCCGCTGATATAACTGCCGTAATGAAAAATGGCAATAAAAAAGGACAGGCGCAATATTCAGCCAACATAAAAGCTAATGATCTGAATGTGGGGGCTTTGATAAAGCAACCACAAAATGTGGGAAGTATTACATTAACAGCTACGATAAAAGGAGCCGGCCTCGATCCCAAAAAGGCTAACCTGCAATTCAGCGGCAACGTGGTAAAGGCTAATGTAAAAGGCTATCTCTATCAAAATTTAACGCTTTCCGGTACTGCCAACAGTGGCAATTATACCGCCAAAGCGAGCATGAACGATCCCAATATTCACTTTAGTCTTGATGGCAAGGCAGATATGAATAAAAAATATCCTTCGGTAAACGCTACCATGATGATAGACAGTATCAACCTGCAAAAGCTTAACCTTTCAAAGGATCCTTTGCTTGTTCATGGCAAAATAGTGGCTAAAATCCCCACTGCTGACCCGGATTATTTAAATGCCAATATTATGTTAACCGACCTTATCGTAGCCCAAAAAGCCCAGGTGATCCGGCTGGATACTGTAAGCCTGGTATCAACTGCTAATGCAGACAGCAGCACCATAAAATTAAAGGCTCCGATGCTGTATGTTCATATGGCTGGGAAATATAAACTTACCGAGGTAAATACTGCTTTGCAGGATGTTACAAATAAATATTTTAACACTGCAATCGCTGAGGTACAAGCTAAAACCAAACCTAAATACTCGCCTCAGCAATTTAGTTTCGATATACATTTAGTTAAAACACCTCAGGCTGCACAATTGATTCCTTCTTTAAAGAAACTTGACCCGGTACTGATAACCGGTAATTTTAACAGTCAAACCGGCGAACTCGTGGTTAACGGCGCGATGCCTTTAGTTGTTTATGGCACTAACACAGTTAAAAATTTAAAACTTGCTGTTAACACCGGGAATAACGCGCTAAATTATAGTTTAACCGCTGATGAGATAAAAGAATCTTCATCCCTCGATCTTTTATATACCAGTGTATCCGGAAACGCGCAGAACGATAAGCTAAACATCAATTTACAGGTACGTGATGCTGCAAAAAAAGAACGGTACCGAATGGAGGGTGTGTTCAGCATTTTACCAAACGAATACCAGTTTAGTTTCCTTCAAAACGGGCTGATTTTGGATTATGCACCGTGGTCGGTTAATGCCGGTAACGTCCTTGAATTTGGCAGCAAAGGCATAATGGCCAAAGACTTTTCTATTACCAGTAGCAACCAGGTTTTAAGTATAAACAGCGACTCGCAGGAAATGAATGCGCCAATTACTATTGATTTTAAAAACTTTAAGATCGAAACCCTTACTCGTGCTGCTGAACAGGATTCGTTACAGGTTGGTGGTGTGATCAATGGTGATGCCCATATCAGCAACCTTCAAAAATCAATGACCTTTACTGCTGATTTAAATATTCGTGATTTTAATTTTAAGCAGGATACTGTTGGCAATATTGCCCTCAAAGTAAATAACCAAACCCAAAATGCTTATGCCGTCGACATGAATATAAGCGGGAAAGGCAACCAGGCTAGCCTAACCGGTTTATATTATACCAGCCCATCAGGCACACTTGATCTTAATTTAAAGATGGCAAGCCTGAATATGAAAAGCATCGAAGGCTTTAGTTTTGGAAGCTTAAGAAATACGAGCGGTAATTTAAGCGGTAATTTAAAAATATCGGGTACTACGGCAGCGCCGGTAGTGAGGGGAGATGTTAATTTCAATAAGGTTGGGTTTAACGTGGCTATGCTGAATTCTTACTTTACCATGCCTAACGAAAGCATAACATTTAATAACGACGGCATCCTTTTCAATGATTTTACGCTTGTTGATTCCCTTGGCAACAAGGCTATTGTAACAGGCACAGTCTATACCAAAACGTTTACCGATTTTGCTTTTGGGGTTGATATTACCTCAAATAATTTCAGGGTGATCAATTCAACACAAGAAAATAATAAATTATACTATGGTAAACTTTATGTGGATAGTCGGATAAAGATTCGCGGCGATATGAATAAACCTGTTATTGATGCAGATATTACCGTTAACGACAAAACAGACCTGACCATTGTACTGCCGGAAGGAGATCCCGGATTAGAGGACCGTAAAGGTGTGGTTGAGGTTATTAATCCAAATGCACCAAAACTAGATTCAATATTTCTAGCGAAACAACTTGATTCGCTGCGTAAATCAAAAGTTAGCGGGCTCGATGTTTCAGCAACCATAAGGATCAGAAAAGAGGCTAAGTTTACAATAGTGGTGGACGAAAGGAATGGCGATGTAGTACAATTAAAAGGGGAAGGACAATTAAACGGCGGTATAGACCCAAGCGGAAAAATAAGCCTAACCGGTACCTATACGGTAGATCAGGGTTCATACAACTTGTCTTATGCGACCGTGAAAAGAAAATTTCTGTTCAAAAAAGGAAGTTCGATAACCTGGACGGGTGATCCAACCAGCGCAAATGTTGATATGACGGCTATTTATGTAGCAAATGTGCCCCCAATCGATCTGGTAAGCGACCAGTTGGGAGCTTCGCAAAATGCCATTCAATACAAGCAAAAGCTGCCGTTTAATGTTGACCTGAGTATGAAAAATGAGCTGTTAAAGCCGGATATAAGTTTCGATATAGTTTTGCCGGACAGCAGTTATACTGTTGGGCCGGATGTGATCGCTACCGTAAACACAAGGCTTGACCAGGTAAGGCAGGATCCAAACGAAATGAATAAACAGGTACTTGGCGTATTGGTACTCGGGCATTTTATTGGCGATAATCCTTTGCAAAGCCAGGGCGGTGGAACCGGTATTGAAGGGGCGATACGAAACAGTGTCAGCGGTTTATTATCAGACCAATTGAATAAACTGGCGGGTAACCTCATAGGCGGCGTTCAGTTAAGTTTTAACCTTACTTCCGGCGCTGATTACGCAATGGGGGTTCAGCAAAACCGAACGGACCTGAACGTCGGATTATCCAAACAATTCCTGAATGACCGGGTCACTGTTACGGTCGGCAATAACTTCAACCTGGAGGGCCAAAACCAGCCGGGCCAAAAAACAACTGATATTGCAGGTAACGTTTCAGTAAATTATAAACTAACAAAAGACGGCCGCTACCTGGTGCGCGTTTACCGGCGGGATGAATTTATCGTAATTGAGGGGCAGGTCGTGGAAACAGGCGTTGGCTTTACTCTAACTTATGATTACAATCATTTCAAAGAATTATTTGCCAAAAAAACAAAAGAAGAAAAGGAATTAGAGCAGAAATATAAAGATGACCAAAAAAAGAAAACAGAAGAACAAAAGAAGTCAGATAAAAAAGTCGATTCAACGGCTACAGCGGCACAACCAATAAATCAGCCCCAGCAAAAACCAGCATCAAATTAATATGGCCAAACTTCGATATTTATCTATTTTAATTATCGTGTTTATAAGCGCTTGCAGTACAACAAAGTATTTGGCGCCTGGGCAAAAACTGTACACCGGTGCGCGGGTAAAAATTGATGATAAAAACATAAAAAAAAGTGAAGCTAATGATTTAACCGACGAATTGGAAGGTTTCCTAAGGCCAGCACCCAATGCCAAAATACTGGGTTTAAGGTTTAAGCTGTGGGTTTATGAAAAAACAAAAACCAACAAAAAGAAGGGGCTAAGTCACTATTTGAATACGCATATTGGCGAGCCACCGGTTTTAATAACTTCTGTTGACGTCGATAAAAATAGCAGTATATTACAGAACCGGCTGCAAAACGAAGGATACTTCCTGGCCCAGGTATCAGGTGACACTATAGGGAAAAAGAAAACAGCAAGTGTTATATACACGGCGAAAACCGGCCCGGCATATCATTATCGTAAAATAACATTCCCAGCCGATAATGATGACCTTGATACTGCGGTGAAGGGAACTTCCAACGAAACACTTTTAAAACCCGGTGATAAATTTAACCTCGACATCATCAAAGGCGAACGTATAAGGATTGATGCGCGGCTAAAAGAAGAAGGTTTCTTTTATTTTGCCCCAGAGGACCTGATCATGAAGTATGACAGTACCATTGCCGGGCACCAGGTTGATATGTTTGTAAAAGTTAAAGATGCAACCCCGGATGAAGCCAGATGGATTTACAGCGTCAGAAATATTTACGTTTACCCCGATTATACCCTAAAAGATACCTCTTTAAAATTAGATTCTGCCGTAAAATACAAGTGGTATAATGTTATCGACCCTAAAAAGAATTTCAAGCCATTTACATTTCAAAACAGCGTATTGCTTCATCCCGGTGATATTTATAACCGTACCGAACACACATATTCATTGAGCCGGTTTATAGAGCTCGGTCCATTTAAATTTGTGAAGAACCGTTTTGAGGATGTTACACCTGATTCGGCTAAGCTTGATATTTATTATTTTTTGACACAACAAAAAAAGAAATCCATACAGGCTGAAGTTCAGGTCCAACAAACCTCGGCAAATTATGACGGCACGCAGATCAACATAAATATAAAAAACCGTAATACTTTTAAAGGAGCAGAATTGTTTAACATCACACTATTCGGAGAGAGAGATTTACAATTTGGCAAATATAATAACGGCTATAATATTTACCAGACCGGTATTAAACCGTCCCTTTCGTGGCCCAGATTTATAAGTCCATTTAACTTTACCAGCGATAATGCCTTTATTCCGCGTACAATGTTGTCAACAGGATATACAATAATTAACCGCAATAAGCTTTACACGCTTAATTCGTTTAATGCATCATTTGGTTACCAATGGAAAACGAGCATTCACGTTCAACATCAGCTTGACCTGGAGGATCTCACTTTCGTTGACCCTCAAAATGTTACACAGCTTTATCTTGACAGCATTAAGAAAACCCGTAATCCCGCCCTCGCCCATGTAATTAACAAACAGTTTACGTTCGGTCCATCCTACAATTATACCTGGACAAATACAACCGAAGGTTTTAGGACCAATACTTTTTATTATAATGGAAAGGTGAGTTTATCCGGGAATTTGTATGGAATACTTACAGGGGCAGATACATTAAAGGGAAAAGTAAGCAAGCTATTCGGTATTACATTTGACCAGTATGTAAAATTGGAAAACGAGATAAGATTTTTTCATAAATTAAGCACTAACAGTAAACTGGCCACCCGGTTAATGGTGGATGTGGGCCTGCCTTATGGCAATTCAACAGTACTGCCCTACTCACAGCAGTTTTTTATAGGCGGCGCTAACAGCCTTCGTGGTTTCCAGGCCCATTCCATCGGACCGGGCGCTTATAATCTGCCGACCAGTCTTACACAAGGCATTGGTTTCCTCCCAGATGAATCAGGTGACATAAAAATAGAAGGCAATATAGAATACCGGCCCAAATTATTCAGTATTGTTGAGGGCGCATTGTTTGTTGATGCGGGTAATATCTGGCTGCTACACAGCAACCCCAATTTACCCGGAGCCGCTTTTGGCAAAAACTTTCTTAATCAAATCGCAGCTGATGCTGGTTTTGGTCTACGCTTTAATTTTACGGTATTAATATTACGCACCGATTTGGGTTTCCCCATAGTTGAGCCTAATTTACCGGCCGGGCAGCATGTAGTGATCGATAAAATAGATTTTGGCAGTTCAAAATGGAGGGGGCAAAACCTAGTGTTTAACCTTGCAATTGGTTATCCGTTTTAACGATTGAGTTACTGAATGATTGAAGTTCTCTATCAATAATCAGCTGCCTGTACACCTTAATTCACAAAAAGCCTCAAAACTCTCTTTCAGGATAAAATCACTGTTAATCCTTCTTCATTTATCAATAAAGGGCTGACATTTAATTTACTTCTAACATTTTGGGTAAATTTATCTTATATACTTATTTAGTTTTAATTTTATTAGTGGCCAGGGGCGCACAGCATCTGAGAATTGCATGAATGAAAAACGAGATCTAAATAAACTTAAGTAGAATGTACACGATACCCAATAATACTATTTGAATGTCTTCCTCTCAAAAAAGCAAAACAGTTACTGTTATAGGCTTGTTTACTATACTTACAGGCGCCGCCGTACTATTAGGATGGGTATTAAATTTACAGGGCCTTAAATCTGTCTTGCCGGGATACGAATCCATGAAATTTAATGCTGCCCTTTGTTTTATTTTCGTTGGTATAGTACTGCTCATTTCACAGTTTCAACTAAAAAAAAATAATGCAGCAGTTTTTGTTGCATTATCTTTTCTGATCCTCCTTATTGGGGCACTATCATTATCGGAATATCTGTTTCATTTTAATATAGGTATCGACCAATTTTTCATCACCGATAATGTCGCAATAGCCAATAAACATCCAAACCCTGGCCTTATGGCTGCAACCACAGCTATGTGTTTTGTTTTTTTCAGTCTCGCGTTTTTAGGCTTTACCTTTCAAAGTCGTTTCATTCATGTACTGTCGCAGTACCTTCTGCACCTGGTTACCGCAATTTCGGTTGTGGCGCTAATTGGTTATCTGCACGGGGCATCAGTATTTTATACGCTTACCTATTCCAGCTCGATAGCTCTTCATACGGCTTTGCTTTTTTTTTTATTGTCAACTGCAGCTACGCTATTGCATCCATCCCTTGGCATTACAGGGTTGTTTACAGGTAACCTCCTGGGCAATAAGATGGCTGGGCGACTTTTTGTTCTGATAGTTATTACCCTCATTATATTCGATACATTAAGGGTGCAGGCTCAACGGTTTAAATTGTTCCCCCCTGAGATCAATGGTTCAATCTTTATAGTGTGTATTTTATCAGTTAGTTTGCTATTAATCTGGTATACAGCTAGCTGGCTAAACCAGAGCGACATTAAACGATCGGAAGCCGACGACGAAGTAAAGACCATGAATGAAGAAATAAAGGCTATGAATGAAGAGGTAATAGCAATTAATGAGGAGCTTGAAGAAAGAGTAGCAGAACGTACAACGGAGCTGTATAATTTATTAGAAAAATACCGGGAGAGTGAGTCAAAATTCAGGACTGCATTTGAATATTCTGCCCTAGGCATTGCTTTGGTTTCATTAAAGGGTATTTGGCTAAAAGTGAACAACAGTCTTTGTGAGATGTTTGGATATTCAGAACAGGAATTAACCTCTATGTCTTTTATGGAAATAACCCATCCCGATGATATTAGCTCAAATTTTGATATAATAGAAAGCATATTGACGGACGAGCATGGAGTGAGAAGAATGGAAAAACGATATATATGCAAGGACGGATCTGTAATATGGGCACTGGTAGATATTGCAATAATAAGAGACGATAAGGGTAAGCCGCTATACTTTGTTACCCAGGTTGCGAATATTACTGAACGTAAAATTATGGAAGAAAAGCTTAAAAAGAGCGAAGAAAAATACCGCTCTCTTATTGAGCAAGCCTCCGATGCCATATACATGGTAGATTTTAAAGGAAATTTTACAGAGGTAAATGAAAGCATGTGTAAAATGACAGGATATTCCAAAGCGGAATTATTGCAATTAAATGTAGAAGAAATCATAGACCCTGAACAATTGAAAACAGACCCTGTTGTTCCAGGTTACTACGATCCGGATCGGTCGTTTATCCGGGAGAGGCGCATTTTACGGAAAGATGGGAAGATATTTGATGTTGAAATTAACGTAAAACTGCTGGGTGAAGACCAGGTTTTGGTAATCGCCCGCGACATTACCGACAGGAAACTTATGGAAGCGGAGCTTCGGGCGGCGGAAATAAAATTCAGGACCTTGGCAGAAAAATCATTGGTGGGTATTTATATTGTTCAAAATGGAAAGTTTGTTTATGTAAACCCAAGGTTTGCTGAAATTTTTGGTTATGAGCCCAAAGAACTAATAAATACAATTCCGGTAGAAACAATTATCCATGAAAGCTATCGGCTAATTGCCCTCGAACATGTAAAACGACGCATCGCCGGCGATACCGAGAGTGTACACTACGATGCAATGGGTAAAAAGAAGGATGGCACAACTAATTGGGTGGAGTTTTATGGAAGCAGGGCAATCATTGAAGGAGAACCCACAATTATTGGAACTATGACAGATATTTCTGAACGTAGAAGAGCTGAAGAACTTACCTTAAGAGAAAAAACATTTTCTGATACCATTATTAATAGTTTGCCTGGAATATTTTATTTGCGCAATGAAAGCGGCGAGTATTTACGCTGGAATAAAAACTTTGAAACAGTAACCGGCTATACTTCAGAAGAAATGAAAAGAATAAATGCCAGGGACATGATAGCCAAAGAAGATCAGGAAATGATAAAGAAAACTGTTGAAAAAGTATTTTCAGATGGCTATGCAACGGCTGAAGCCAAAGTTATAACAAAAAATGGCATTAAAATTCCTTTCTTAGTTAGTGCTGCTTCAATTTTATATGAAGACCAAAAATCATTGCTGGGAACAGGCTTCGATATCTCATCGCGCATTAAAGCGGAAGAGGAACTAACTAAATTATCGTTTATAGCCAAACATACTATCAACGCTGTGTTTATCATAAACCTTGAGGGTAAAATTGAGTGGATAAACGATGCATTTACCGACATTACAGGCTATCGCTCAAATGACGTAATCGGAAAAACGGAAGAAGAATTGTTTTATCATAAAGATTCCATTCCTTCGAAGCTAAAATACATTAAGGATAAGATGTCTAAAGGTAAGCCTTACAAATTCGAAATTTTAAAACATTCTAAAACCGGCAATCCTTTTTGGGTAAGTGTGCAAGGTTTGCCTATGCTTGATGCAGAAGGAAATTTTAATCGCTATTTTGTCCTTGAAACAGAAATTACCAAAACAAAAAATGCTTATGAAAAATTGCTATTTGCGGAAAGACGAATCAGAAATTTTGCCAAGCAATTAAATAATGCTTTGGAGGAGGATCGATCACATATTGCAAGGGAAATTCATGACGAATTTGGGCAACAATTGAGTGGGTTAAAAATGTCGCTTTCGTCATTAAAAAAAATTAATGGTGTTCCGGAAGAGATTATTAATACATTAATTGCTGATGTTAATGTCAGCATTACAACATTGAGAAAAATAGCTAATGAACTGCGCCCGGTTTTGATTGACAGGCTTGGTTTATTTGCAGCAATTGAATGGTTGGTTAGTGAATTTGAAAATAAAACGGGCATAAAATGTCACATGCATGTGTCTCCGGATCAACCTCCTATTGATAAAATTGTGGCGATAAATATTTTTCGGATTTGCCAGGAAGCGATGACCAATATTATTAAACACGCTGAAGCCACCCAGGTAAATATCCGGATAGAACAGTATGATAAACAATTATTTATTAAAATAATGGATAATGGGAAAGGGTTTAAATCAAGTGTTTTGCAAAATCCACTTTCAATGGGATTATTAAACATGCAGGAACGTGCGAACATGATAGGCGCAGAATTAACTATCAACAGTTCGGCTCAAACAGGCACAATTATTGAACTTATCGTAAATAATAAATGACAAGGAAAATATTAATAGCAGACGACCATTCTGCAATCAGGATTGGGGTTAAACAAATTTGCACAAGTGAATTTCCATTAGTACAATTTGGTGAAGCAATTAATTATGCAGAAGTCTTTCAAAAATTAAGGGAAGACGATTGGGATATTCTGATTCTTGATATAGACCTGCCCGGCAGAAATGGCCTTGAAATTTTAAGTCAGATAAAGGCAGAGAAATTAAAGGTGCCGGTTTTAATGTTTAGTTTTCACCGCGAAGAGCAAATTGCGTTAAGGGCCTTGAAAATGGGAGCTGCCGGCTATCTTTCAAAAGATGCTGCTGATTTGGAACTGGTAAAAGCAATTAATCGAATTTTAAATGGTAAAAAATATGTTTCCGAATTTCTTTCCGAGAAATTACTTTCGATTATCGACGATACTTCGAACAAAGAACCGCACGACCTATTATCCGCCCGGGAATACCAGACCTTGCTTATGATCGCGTCCGGAAAAACGGTTTCTGAAATTGCTGAAATACTTTGCCTTAGTACCCCTACCATCAGCACCTACCGCGCCCGGATCCTTGGGAAAATGAAACTGAAAAATAACGCGGAACTGACTACCTATGCCATCAGTCAAAAACTTTTATAACCCGATGCTTGTCAACCAAATAACTACAAGGATTTCATAATTAGTTCTATTTTTAACTAGCAGTGTATTTGACAACTTTGACGAGTTAAATACAAGCGCATGAACCAATACATTTCATTTTACTATCTATATTGTATAAACATGCATTGCCTGGCGTCAATTTACCAGGGTAACGTAGTAATTCCAATGCCTCTGAATACCAAAAATCTGACAGGAACTCATTTGTGTACTTGTTGTCGCAAGCCATTGATTTCTGCGATGGATATTGAAATTGAGGAAATAACAGCTAATACTGCGACAAAAGCCAATAACAATTTATACTATATTTCCAGTAATTAAAATATCATGAACTCGACCTTAAGTCTTTTAGTAACTTTAATCTTTTCGTTTAGTTATTGCTTCCTATTGCTAAGGGCTCATATTTTATTAGCAAGATTGGACAAAAAAATAAGCATACCACGATATTCAAGCGGTGCGTTCAAGCTTAAAACTTTCAAGGAAGAAGCGATGTCTATGATGCCTGACACGAGACGAGCTTTTTTTTTGCTAAAACTAAGTGACTATTTAGCCTGCAGCTATTTAGCAGTACCCATCTATTTTTTAATAGTTGAAATTATTAAACATTAAGCGTTTATTCCATCCCGCAAGGAATATAACCCTTACCAAATCTATTATATAAATGGGAATCTTATAAAACAGCTTTACTATGAAAAGATATTTATTTCTTCTGTATACCGGTTTAACCATTTTTGGAAATAGCATTTTTGCCGCCGTTCCGGTTATGAACCTTAAATATACAAAGCATACAGATATTGTTTATAAGAAAGCAGGGAATGATCTTTTTATAATTAAGAGGAATGGCATTTCGGACATTAATTCAAATAACGCCGGTACCGAACCACATTTACGTTTGCAATTGTACAAAGACGCCATTAATACCGACGATACTTATATAGGATTTGAACCTACCGCTAAAGCACAATATGTATTTAACCAGGATGCCCCTTATACGCAGGGATATGGAGAAATAAGTTTAGCCAGTTTTTCCAGTGATAATGTTAAACTGGCAATTAACAGGTTACCATTGCCTGCAAAAAGTGAGGACATCAAACTGTATGTAAATGCAACTACGGATGGTTCTTATAAATTAAATATGACCGAAGATGAAGGCATACCTCAGTTATTTGAAGTGTGGCTGATAGATGCTTATAAAAAGGATTCGCTGGATATGCGCCAAATTCACACCTACGCTTTTGATCTGCTTAAAGCCGATACCAATAGCTTTGGCTCAAATCGTTTTAAACTAGTCATCCGTCAAAACCCTGCCCTGGCAATGCATTTATTGGCTTTTACTGCTGTAAAATCATCTGATGGCACCCAAATAGCCTGGAAAACAGAAAATGAACAAGGTTACACAAATTTTAATGTTGAAAGAAGTACCGATGGAGGCGGAACTTATAATGGCCTTGATAGTTTAATATCAGACAGCCTGGGTACTTACAGTTTTTTGGATAAAACACCTTCACCTGTTACGGATCAATACCGTTTAAAAATCCAGGATTTGACTGGAGCTATTAGCTATTCAAATGTGGTTACACTTACGTACTCAAATGCCAATATTACACATAATAGTATCATTATTTACCCGAATCCGGCAAGCAACACCATAAATTTGTCGCTAGTTTCCAATGATACTACGACTGATAACTCAACCGGGCAGCAACCTGCAAATGGAATTTCGGGATCAGTTCCCATCCAAAATACAGGAATTGCATCCTATAATGTTAAAATAATAAATATCGACGGAATTATCGTGAAAACCGTCACTACAAACTCACAATACCTGCAAACTGATGTTAGCAATCTTTCGCCGGGTACTTATATTATACACATGGTTAAAAACGGAGATAGCAGTATTGCTGGCAAAAGCACTTTTATCAAATTGTAGACTTCATCAACTGAAGGCAAAATGTGCAAGTTAAAATTTATTGGGAGAAAGCCGGTTACTTTAATTTTATAAACAAAGAAAAGTACAGATCAGAATTTAAAAAGTACTTGCAATTTAATAAAAAGCCATATCAATGCATAAAAGATATGCCTGAGAGCAATCACACTGGATCTGCAGCCCATTAGCCAGGTTAAAATGGGTTAATTTCAATGCATAAAAGGTACCACAGCGCCAAGGTCTTTAGTTCTATCAAAAATAAACTAAACATCATGGCTGCCATCGTCATTAGAATGGTGGAGGCGACATCAGACCATAAAATAAATGATTAGTAGTTATTGAACTACTGAATTGTGGATGATTTATAAATCTATTGCACCCGAACTTCCAAGTAAATTATAAAATTTTTCTAACCTTGTGAGATAACTTTTATCTTTATTGCCCCGTCTATAGCTAGCATGGCAATAAATTTACCATCCAATAAATAGCGATGATTTGGCTTTTTATGTCTATTTAATTTTAACTTTATTAGTGATCAATATATTTGCAAAATGCGGGGTGTTTCAACCTTACTTTATCATATTTTGCATTTACTCTACTTTAATATGGTATATCCGCAGAAAAATAGAACTATTATAATAATTGGCCTGCTTACAATAGCTGCGGGTATCACAGTAATGATGAGCTGGGTATTTGATATTCCGGTTCTCAAAAGTATTGTGCATAACTTCATCGCAATGAGTTTCAACGCTGCCCTGTGCTTTGTTTTGTTCGGCAGCGCTTTGTTGATCACCCAATATAAAACCGCGAAATATAATAACATAGTATTCATCATATTATCGTTTGTGGGCACCCTTATTGGCCTGATCACGTTATCGCAGGATTTGTTTCATTATAATTCCGGTCTCGATCAACTATTTGTTACTGATAAAACCATACCATCCTATAATTTTCCATTTCCTGGGCGTATGGCTTTCAACGCCTCCGTCAATTTTCTTTTCCTTGGATTAGGTTTCCTTCTGTTCGTACCCAAAAAGCGTTTATTTAGTATCTTGTCGCAGTTTTTCTTTCATCTTGTGGCAATTCTTTCTGCCATTGCCCTGATTGGTTACCTGTACGGTGTGTCGTTCTTCCGCGTTCTTTTGTACAAAACTTCAATGCCCGTTCATACAGCCATTCTTTTCTTTATTTTATCGGTGGCTGCATCGCTGTCAGACCCTTCAATAGGTATTACCAGGCTGTTTACAGGTAAGCAGGTAGGCAATCAAATGGCAAGAAGGCTTTTTGGCTTAATGATCTTAATGGTCATCGTTTTCGGCTCCCTGAGGATCCAAACGCACCGTTTCCGTTTATTTTCCTCATTAGATATAGGAGTCTCGTTGCTCGCAGTTGGCTTTTTACTGGTAAGCCTGGTGCTGATCTGGGATACGGCAAATTGGCTAAACAAGATTGACGAAAAACGGTCGGAGGCTGAGGAAGAGGTGAAGATGATGAACAGCGAACTTGAAAAAAGGGTGGAAGAGCGGTCGGGAGAGTTACTTAATTTACTGGTAGAATTTCAGAAAAGCGAAGAGAAATACCGCTCACTTATTCAGCAGGCATCCGATGCTATTTATGTGCTCGACTTTAATGGAAATTTTACCGAAGTGAATGACAGCATGTGCAAAACGATAGGCTATAGTCGCGAAGAATTACTTCAGTTAAATATAGCAGCTATTATTGACCCTGAGGAATTAAAAACCGACCCATTACCTGACGGTACAAATACCTACTGGGGATCAATAGTTCGTGAACGAAGATTTATGCGCAAGGATGGCTTGACTTTTATTGTTGAGATCAATGCCAAAATGTTTTCGGACGACCGTATTATGGTAATTGCAAGGGACATTACCGACCGTAAAAAGATGGAAACTGAGCTAAAGGAAGCTGAGCTAAAATTCAGGACAATTGCCGACAAATCAATGGTGGGTGTGTACATTGTTCAACATGGGAAGTTTGTTTATGTAAACCCCCGGTTTGCCGAAGTTTTTGGGTTTCGACCGGAGGAATTGACTAACACAGTTCCGGTAGAAACAATTATCGATGAAAGCTATCGCGAAACTAGTACTGAAAATGTAAGGCGGCGGATAGAAGGCGAAGTAGAAAGTGTACACTATGAGGTGATGGGCAAAAAGAAAGATGGCACAAGCAATTGGGTGGAATTTTATGGAAGCAGGGCGATAATTGGAGATGAGCCTACAATTATTGGCTCGATGATAGATATCACTGACCGTAAAAAGGCCGAAGATGAGTTGAGATCATCTGAACAGAAGTACAAATTACTTTTTGAAAGTAACCCATTGCCCCTATGGATGATAGCAAAGGATGATCTTTCGATCATTGATGTTAATGAGGCTACTGCCAGGCTTTATGGTTATACGAAGGATGAGTTTTTAAGCATGAAGGTTACAGCTCTCAGGGCCCCTGAGGATTTGGAAAATCAGCGGGAACGATATTTATCAGAAACAAGTGGTTCTGTCGAACCGAGTATAATAAGACATATTAAAAAAGACGGATCGGTGATGTACGTTGAGATAATTGCTCATGATATTATATTTGATGGCAGGCCGTTAAGGCTTTCATTAACAAATGATGTTACCGAAAAACTAAAGGCTGAGAAGGCACTCCAAACATCGGAAGCTAACCTGCAAACTATTTTGAATACTATCGATACTGCCTATATATTATTTGACACCGATCTTAACGTATTGGCATTTAATCATAAAGCAACAGACTTTGGCAGGGAACAATATGGCCGGGTGCTTCAAAAGGGTGACCGGCTTTTTGATGACGTTCAGCGACTCAGAAACCCAAAGATCATAAACTATATAGGGGAGGTATTACATGGGAACAACATTAACTACGAATGGGCATATCCGCAGCCCGACAGTTCAGTGGTTTGGTATGATATAAGATTACTCCCTATAATAAACGATGGTAAAGAGATATTGGGTA
>Ga0207048_10117_pt1 | contig 22891 bp, 22 predicted proteins | sample Alteio_BWMinCont_65_FD_153301 | JGI IMG/M metagenome (GOLD analysis project Ga0207048, IMG submission 153301) | Enriched cells from forest soil in Barre Woods Harvard Forest LTER site, Petersham, Massachusetts, United States -... | ecosystem: Environmental > Terrestrial > Soil > Temperate forest >...
TTCTGCTTTCGCCATTAACGACTCGGGGCAGGTTGTAGGAAGATTGATTACGAGCGGTGGCGACACCGAGGGATTTCTTTATTCAACCGATCTCGGTTTAGTAAACTTAAATACTCTTTATGCTTCCCTTCTCGTAAGTGGAACTGATTCACAGGCTGGATTTACTGTTTTAAATAATCCCCTTGCGATTAACAATTCTGGGGCGATCGCGGGTTCCGGCTATTATTGGAATGGTACCAGTAGTTCCACTCAGGCATTTCTACTTATTCCGACACCCGAACCTTCAACTTGGGCTCTTCTGCTCGGTAGCTGTGGTTTACTCGCGCTAGTTCGGCTTCGTCGTAGTTCGAAAGCCTAATTCGTCGCGAGGCTGCGCAGGCAATCGGCGATGAGCGCCGTCCAGCCGGTCTGGTGACCCGCACCAAGACCGCGGCCATTATCGCCGTGGAAATATTCGTTGAAGAGGATGTTGTTTCGCCAAAGTGGATCATTGGCGTAAGGCCCAAGTGAAACCGCGTAAGGCCGCGTACCATCGGATCCCGGCAGGAAGAGGGATGCGAGTCGCTTTTTGATCTCCTTGGAAACATCCATCAGATTCATCATATTCCCCGAACCGGTCGGGCACTCGACCTTCAAGCTCTCCCCGTAAAAATGGTGATAGCGTTCCAGCGCCTCGACGATCAGGTAATTGATCGGAAACCAGATGGGGCCGCGCCAGTTCGAGTTGCCGCCGAAAAGCCCGGAGTTGCTATCGCCGGGAACATAATCGACCCGTAAATCCTGGCTGTCCCATTTCAAAGTGTAGGGATGGTCCTTGTGGCATCGGGAAACGGAACGAATGCCATGTGGGGAGAGGAATTCATTTTCATCAAGCATGTAACGCAACATGCTTAACAACTGCTCGCGCGACGGAATTGCCAGCATGCGCGTAGTCGAAACAACGGGACCAACTTCATTGATTTCCGAAATATGAACGGTCAGTTCGGGTTTGTTGCGAAGGAACCAATTCATCCGCTTTTTGAAATTCGGGAGGCGATTGGTCACATCCCCGGGCACAACCGTCACCGCAATCAACGGCATCAGGCCGACGATGGAACGAACCTTGAGCGGCACATCCTCACCGGTGGAAACCGAAATCCGGTCGTAATAAAAGCCATCATGTTCATCCCATAATCCATGGCCGTGAAACGTGTTGATCGCATTGGTGATGCTCACGAAATGCTCGAAAAATTTGGAAGCGATGTCCTCGTAAACCGCATCGTTCTGGGCCAGCTCCATCGCCATACCGAGCATAATCAGACAATAACTGGCCATCCAGGCAGTCCCATCGGCCTGTTCTAGAAAATTGCCATCACCGAGAGGCTTCGAGCGGTCAAAAACGCCGACATTGTCGAGCCCGAGAAATCCACCCGAAAAAAGATTGCGCCCGGAAGAATCTTTTCGATTTACCCACCAGGTGAAATTCATCAGCATCTTCTGGAAAACACTTTCCAGGAAAACCAGATCACGTTCGCCTCGCGCTCCGGTGATTTTGTAAACACGCCACGCCGCCCAGGCATGAACGGGCGGGTTCACATCCGAAAAGGCAAATTCATAGGCCGGAAGAGCTCCGTTGGGATGCATGTACCATTCGCGCAGAAGAAGCGTCAGCTGGCCTTTGGCAAAAGCCGGATCAACGCGGGCAAGCTCGACCGTGTGAAACGCAAGGTCCCAAGCCGCGAACCACGGATATTCCCACTTGTCGGGCATCGAAAGCACATCGCGATTAAAGACATGCGGCCAATCCCAGTTGCGACTATGGCCTTGCCGCTCCGGCGGAGGTGGTGGTTGGCTGGGATCGCCCTCCAACCAACGCTCCACTTCGTAATTATAAAATTGTTTCGACCAGAGCAGCCCTGCCTGGGCCTGGCGCATGACACGGAACTCCTCGCTCTCCGGCGGATAAGGAAGATGGTTCTGGTAAAAGACGTCAGCTTCCAGTCGCCGCTGATTCAATACGCCTGAAAAAGCGTCGCCAAAACATTGCTCCATCGAAGGCACCTGCTTCTCCTCCACAAGACGCATGCGAAGGCAATAGCAACCGCCCGGCGCAATCTCCACCTCGTAATGGGCAGCCGATTTCGTCCCAAAGGCGGCAGGATTAACCACGTTCTTACAACCATTAATGACCGCTTCATGGAAGGCATCCTTCACGAAACAGTGTGTACTGGGGACGCTGAAAAGACGCTCCTGGTTCGTTTCGTTTTCGGTGAACAGCAGGCCACGCGAATCGCTCTGATTAGCCGGATCGAACAATAGAAGAAAATTACCAAGGGTGGCATGTTCCGCTTCGATGGAACCTTCGTGCCAGCGAAGCTCGGGCCGTATCGGCGTCTCCTCGGCCAGATGTCCCCATGACCAGGTATTGCGAAACCAGAGCGTCGGCAAGAGATGCAATTTCGCCGATTCGGGCCCTCGATTTGTGGCGGTGATCTGGATCAGGATGTCATCGGTATCAGCCTTTGCGTATTCGATTTCGATGTCGAAATAACGATTCTCGGCAAACGCATCGGTATCGGTGATCTCAAATTCGCGTTCAAGCTTGGATCGACCACGATTGGCTTCCAATAATTGATTATAGGGATAGGCCCGCTGCGGATACTTATAAAGCGCGCGCTGATACGAATGGGTCGGCAATGCATCGAGATAAAAGTAGGCTTCCTTGACATCCTCACCATGATTTCCCTCCGAATTGGTCAGGCCGAAAAGACGTTCCTTGAGAATGGGATCGACTCCGTTCCATAACGCGGGCGCAAAGCAGAGACGACACTCGCGGTCGGTGAATCCGAGCAGACCATCCTCGCCCCATCGGTAAGCGCGACTGCGGGCGTGATCGTGCGGAAAGTAATTCCAGCAATCGCCATTGGCTGAATAATCCTCGCGAACCGTTCCCCACTGCCTTTCTGACAAATAAGGCCCCCAACGCTTCCAATTCTTGGCCCGGCGATTATCTTCACTCAATCGCCTGGATTCGGGGCAATCCTCCATAATTTTTACCTTACTAGTCTTCGATCACATTCAGTATACCGAAGGAACCGAGAAGAATCCGGTCAAAATATGTTCGGTCTTTTTTAAATAGTACCTCAGCACTCTCAAAACTTTCAAACGGATCGCTAGTAAATCGATCAACCACTTTTATAATGTAGCTGTAAACTGCTACCCAAGAAACATCTTGTTTACAAAGAATGCATAATCTTTCTGGATACGGCATACCTATTAGCACAGCATCTACACCATCGCTGCCGTATTCTTCTCGAATTTCGATCCCAATTTCATCAAGAAATTTACGAGGTTCAATCACAAAAAATAAGTTCCACTCAAGTGATTCTATAAGTTCAGGGCAAACGTCCGATCCCACAGGTCTCTGAAAGCAATCTCCTCTAAGAAGGGTATTCTCGATTGACGTAAGCCTATAGCTATTCTCGTATTCGTCCACGTTTCATCTTAGGTAAGCCATTTTAACCCCGACAACGACTATTTTAAGCCTGTCATCCTGAGCTTGTCGAAGGATCAGACACGTCATCAAACTGACCTAACGCGAAAAATTCGGATAAATGTCCCACTTATCGGCAAGCGAACGCGCGTCTGATCCTTCGACAAGCTCAGGATGACAGGCTGAGAGTTGTGAAAGATGATTGACTCGCTGCGCTTCGGTTTCGGCGATCATCAACTACTACAGAGTGAGGTATATTGCAATTTGTCGATAGATCATGTAAACTTTATTGGATCATGCAGGTTCTTTCGACCCCACGTAACTTCGTTCCCGGCTCCATACCACAGGAAAAGCTCAAGGTGGACAAAGATGGACTCGACGTCATCCACGACATCTATCGCTACGCCCAAATCGGCTTTAAGGCGATCCCGGAAGACGACTTCGACCGTTTCAAATGGTACGGCGTCTACCGCCAGCGGCCCAAGGACAGCGGCTATTTCATGCTCCGCACCAAGATTCCTGGCGGCCAGCTCACTTCGGCACAGTTAAGCGTCATGGGGCATATTGCGGAGGACTTCGGCCATGGCTTTGCCGACATCACCACGCGCCAGACATTTCAATTCCATTGGCTGCGCATCGAGGATTTTCCGGAAGTTTTTGAACGATTGAATCGCGTCGGGATGACCACCTCGGGCGCTTGCGGCGACGACACGCGCAACGTCGTCGGCTGCCCCGTCGCCGGGATCGACAAAAACGAGATTATCGATGCCTCGGCCTTGCTCAAGGACATCAACCGCCATTTCACCGACAACCGCGAATTTTCCAACCTGCCCCGCAAGTACAAGATTTCCGTCTCGGGTTGCCGCATCCATTGCGCCCAGCCCGACATCAACTGCGTGGGCGTCTTCGGTCTCGAACGCACCGTTAATGGCAAGCTTGAAGCCGGTTACGGCATCAAGGTCGGCGGCGGCCTTTCCAGTGCGCCCCACCTGGCGCAGACATTGCCCGTTTTCCTGACGCCTGAAGATGTCCTGCCGATGGTTCACTACACGTCGGTGCTCTACCGTGATTTTGGCTTCCGCGAAGGCCGCAATAAGGCCCGCTTCAAATTTCTTGTCGCCGACATGGTTAAGTCCAAAGGCATCGAAAGCGTCGTGGCCAAAATCGAGGAACTCGCGGGCCGCACTTTCCAGCGCCACAGCGAATTTGTTTTCCCGGAAGACCCCGAAACCGATCACATCGGCGTGCACGAGCAAAAGCAGCCAGGGCTTTGGTACGTGGGCGTCTGTTTCCCCGGTGGCCGCACGCGCGGACAGCAACTGGCGAAAATCGCTGAGCTGTCCAAGAAATATGCGCAACCCGGCATGGATCGGGTCACAACGACCAACAAGCAAAACCTGATTCTGCTCCATATCCCGAAAAAAAATCTTCCCGCCCTCCAGGCCGAACTCGATGCGAACGGTTTTTCCTGGCGTCCTTCGAATTTCCGGCAGGGCTGCGTTTCCTGCACCGGCATCGAGTTTTGCAATCTGGCCATCGCCGAGACCAAGAACCGAATGGTGCTGCTCGTCGAACAACTCGAGGCTGAATGCGCGAGCTACAAGGAGAAAATCCGCATCCACTTCAGCGGCTGCCCGAGTTCGTGCGGCCAGCATCAAATCGCCGACATCGGTTTTCGCGGCGGATCGACCCGCATCAACGGCGTCGCCACCGAATGCTTCGATATGTTCATCGGCGGCAAGCTTGGTGCCAATGCGCGCTTCAATGAATTGGTGAAGGGAAAAATCCCGGCGACCGATATTCATCACACCATCGGCAAGCTGCTGAATTATTACACGACCAATCGCCAATCCGGCGAACCGTTCCATGCTTTCGCCAAACGCACACCGAAGGAACAAATCAAAGCGGCGTTGGAAGCGTAAATTTGGAGGGACGACCTCCGTGCCTTCTTCCCCTCCCTCATCCTGAGCTTGTCGAGGGATCAGTTCAGGTAACCGTCGACCGCCGGGCGACGGAAAAGCACCCGCGCTCGGCGATCGCGGGCTACCCTGCAATCCAAAGCCATCCTTCGACAAGCTCAGGACGACGGAAGGCTACGGACGCGTTTGAGGTGCAACGAGCAGACCCAATGGCGATGCACCCTGGGGTGCAGCCTGTGCTTCCTCCGTATGTGGATCGATTTTCACAAAGATTTGTGTGAAGTAGATCATACCGTGATCATCCTGCCAGACACCCATGCCCGAGTAGTTGTAGTCGCCTCGGATATTGTGGAGATGATCGGGACTTCGGAGCCACAGCACCACAGCTTTCTGGGCAACTTCATTGGGATCATCAGTCTTGAGCACGTTCTCCCCACAACCTTTGAGTCCAACCATCACGGTCTTCAGCCGGGTATAGCGTCCCTTGAATCCGTCATGACCAAAATCGACTTCTCCCGTTGCCATGTCCTTGCTATGCCCAAGCGCAACTTTGGCGATGGCTTCATTCCAGGATAAGGGCGGCAGCTTGTTGGCCTTTCGATATTGGTTAACGAGCAGGAAGGCTTGCTGTTCCAGGCCACTGCAAAATTCGAGATTCCCTTTTCCACCGGTAATACCGGTCAGGGAAGATTCCTGTTGGGCCTCGGCCTTCAAAAACAGCAGAAGCACCAAACAAACCAGCCAAAAATATCTTGGCAACATGTGAGAGTGAAGCCTACCGAAGGAATGAGTCACACGTACATACTTTCTATGAATCACACTCGATTCGATGATACAAGTTTTAGGCTAGCGTGGAGGCTCCGTAGCCGGCGCTCGGATGGGACCAAGCGCATCCGCCTTGGCAAAGGCGATTTTGGCATCTTCCGTACGCCCCAATTTCTCTAGAGTCACTCCCAAGTCGTACCAGGCACGCATATTCTCGGGCGCCCAGTGAACTTCCTGCCGGAAAGCCATCATTGCGGCGCTGTTATCGCCACTTTGGGCGCAGACAATACCCAGATTGTGCCAAGCCCCCGTTAAAGATTCTTTTAGATCAACCGCATGTTGGTAGGCATCGCGGGCCGTTTTCAAGTCCCCGTTTTGGTGATAACTCACACCCAGATTGAACCATGCTTCGGGTTCATCGGGCTTGATCATGGTCGCTTCGCCATAGGCATTGGCGGCTCGCGGGTAATTACCCGATCCGTACCAAGCCAGCCCCAATTCGTTCCAGGCCATCCAAAGCAGCTCGCATTTTGGATCCGTTTTCGCTGCACTGAGCACCGCAGCCTCTGCTTCTTCTATCTGATCGAGATGCGCATAAATCATGGCCAGGAAGGCCTCGCAATAAGCTTTGATCTCGGGCAAAAGCGCGGCGCGCTGGAATTCCAGGGCCGCCTGACGAAATTGATTTTGACTGAAGTAAATGACGCCCAATTTAAAATAAGCTTCCGGATAATCGGGGCGAAGTTCCAAGGCTTTTTCACAAGCTTTAACCGCCTCCTGGAGTTTGTTCTGCGATCCCAGAGCTGCCGCAAGATTGTCCCAGGCCCGGGCATAGTCGGGGTTGGCTTCCGTGGCCCGACGCAAAGCCGCTTCCGCTTCGACAAACTTATCCAGCTGGAAATAAAGTACACCCAGATTGCACCAGACTTTGGGGTGATTAGGCTCGATCCCGTTCGCCTTTAGGTAAGAAGCAAGAGCATGATCATATTTGTTATTTAGATGATACCCCAAAGCAGCATTAAAGTGGGAGGCCATCTCATTGGGATCATGCTTTAGCGCCTCGAGAAATGCCGTCTCGACCTGGGGATAATATCCCGCTTCGTAACAGGCTTGCCCCAGATTGGTCCAGGCCTGCCACATTTCCAATTGGCCGGCCGGTTTTTCATTGGCCTTTTGCAAAAGCAAAGAAGCCCGCTTGAACTGGCCTTTCTTGATCGCAACACCAGCTTCCTCCAGACACTCGGGCGTGCTGGAAGGCAGCGGCAGGCTGACATTGGCCTCCGCTTCCGCGAGATTGGTTCCCGCACCGCTTGCTTGCGTGAACCGTGCCGGCAAGAGCATCTTACCCGTCTTGCGAATGATACTGTTCGCTGCCGGTTGCACATGCTTTGCCTCGGTGATACCCGAATGCACCGGTTGCTGGCCGCTCATCTGCGCTTGTTTCTGCACCGCAACAGCCGCCGCCTCAGTCAAAGGACGCAATTCCTTTTCGGGTGCGCCCAGCCGGATGGAGCGCTCAAAATGTTGCAGCGCCATTTTGGGTAGACTGAGATCGCGCAGGTAAATTAACCCGACTTCCTTTAAGAGCGTCGGACTATTGTAAGCCTTGGCCAGTCGCGCAAAGGTGGCACGGGACACCGTCGAAAGTTCGGGCGGTGGTCTCTTTTGCAGTGCAGCTTGGGATTTGAGTTCCTCAATTTCCTTCAGCCCTTGAACAATAATTTCGAGGCTTTTGATACTAAGCGTATCGTTTTGTCCCGTCACCTTCTCCACCAGTAGCTCCCATGAAGCCGGATTCATAGGACTCTCTTCGATTGAAAGCGCAATCGCTTGGGTGGAACGTAAAGAAGCACTCATAAGGCTCGGAAAAGATACCACTGTATACAATCGGGATGGTTTACGATTAAGTAAAGTGCAAGTATCTTATATAAAAACATCTTCAAAGCACGAGTCGTGCCCATAGCTCCTAGGTAACCAAGTTATTCTGCTTTCTCATTTCCCTTAAAGTGAGAGGTAAAAAGTTCATAAAAAGAGCCGCTCATTTTGTGCCATAATACATCTTCTTTAAAAATTCCACTCCAAGCTGCTCTCCCGTCTTCTGAGTTTATTTCAAACTTGTAATAGATGGGTGAGCATTTGAGGCATTTTTTTCCTGAATTAACAAGAACTGTTTTAAGATGTCATGAAGAACCGAGAAGGAAATTTGCCACCCTGCACTATTTGATGCACTCAGCTAACTTAGCTTTTCATCGTCATAATCCTAATCCGGACATGCGCAGTGCAAGGTTCAAACCCTCCATTTTGAGTATGGAACAATTAGCGCTTACGGGTCAAGGCACACAATTTCTCCCATTCGATTTTGGCACACCTAGTCACCGCATGGGCAATCTTCAATTTTTTGTCGGAGCAGATTCCGGAAGACTTTTCAGAGCCGCCAAATTGCTTTGGATCTGAGGATCGTTGGGATCGATCCTCAAAGCTTGCTCAAATTGTTCCCTCACTTCCGAGATATGGCCTGTCTGTTGCAAAGCAAAACCCATGTTGGCGTGAGCTTCTCCATTGTCCCCGTGAACGTTGCGCCACATTTGACACCCCTCCTTTCCTGTTTGAACGTTTGGCCATAAGGCTTAGTAACTCAGAATCATGCTGCTGAGCACGCCCAAAAAAGTGATAACCTTAGGCACCAGGATGGTGCGCGGTACAGGGTTCGAACCTGTGACCTTCCGCGTGTGAAGCGGACGCTCTACCGCTAAGCTAACCGCGCTCGACTGACATTCAGATTAAACCATTCATCATGCTCTGGCGAAAGCCCGGAGCAAGATTTTTTGAAATTATCGATACTCGCATTCCAGCGGATTTCTCTTAAAATATCATCATGGATTATATCAATCTTGGTTCGACCGGGCTGAAAGTCTCCCGCATTTGCCTGGGCACGATGACTTATGGTTCCAAAAAGTGGAGAGATTGGGTTTTGGATGAGGAGGAGAGCCGTCCTTTCTTTCGTCGTGCCTGGGAAAGCGGCATCAATTTTTTCGATACTGCGGACATGTATTCGCTCGGCGCAAGCGAAGAGGTTTTGGGCCGAGCGCTAAAGGAATTTGCTCCGTCTCGTGACCGCGTGGTCATTGCCACGAAAGTTTTTAATGCGATGGGAGACGATCCCAATCAGCGCGGTCTTTCCCGCAAACATATTCATCACGCGATCGACGACAGCCTTCGTCGACTCGGAACCGACTATGTCGATCTTTATCAGATTCACCGCTTCGATTCCCTGACGCCGATGGAGGAAACCCTCGAAGCGCTTAACGATCTCGTGCGGGCGGGCAAGGTGCTCTACATCGGAGCCTCCTCGATGTTTGCGTGGCAATTTGCCCGAATGCTGACGATTTCAGATCGGCATGGCTGGGCGCGGTTCGTCACGATGCAGAATCACTACAACCTGCTTTATCGCGAGGAAGAACGGGAAATGAATCCGTTGTGCTGCGCGGAAGGCGTCGGTCTGATTCCGTGGAGTCCCCTCGCCCGCGGTGTCTTGGCCGGAAATCGCCAGACCAAAACAACGCGCTCACAAAGCGATGGCTATTCTAAAATGCTTTATGGCGACGAGATTTCGGAAGCAGACGAACGGGTGTTGAATCGCGTGGAGGAAATTGGTCGCGAGCGTGGCGTTCCTCCCGCGCAAATCGCGCTGGCGTGGCTTTTGCATCGCCCCGGTTTGGTGGCGCCGATAATTGGAGCTTCCAAGCAGCATCACCTGGACGACGCGCTGGCCGCGACAAAGCTTCAACTCAGCCTCGAAGAAATGAAGCGTCTTGAGGAATGTTACGTTCCCCACGCCATCGCTGGGCATTGATTTCCTCTCGGCAGGAAAAACAAATCTGCGCATGATGTTTCTGTGTTGCGCGATCTCACCCTCCTCATTCCGAAACGTCCCCTGACCACAGAGGAAATCGGGCGCGCCGCAAATGAGTTGCTCAACGCATCAGCGTCCGATGAATTAAAAGCTGCTTTCCTGAGCGCCTGGGCGCAACGCGGTGAGACGGCTGCGGAACTAGCCGCCTGCGCCGAAGCTTTTCTTCCCCAAGCCGTCGATTCAGGTCTTCGTGGAACGTGGAATGGTCGCGCACTCCTCGATTGCTGCGGCACAGGCGGCGGCGGATTGAATCTCCTGAATGTCTCGACAGGATTGATGTTTATTCTCAGCGCACTCGACATCCCGGTAGTGAAGCACGGTAACCGCGGCATCACCAAAAAATCGGGTAGCGCGGACGTCCTCGAAGCGCTCGGGATTAAAATCGATCTCGCTCCAGAAAAAGTGACGAACTGCCTCGAAAAAGTAGGCTGCGTATTTCTCTTTGCTCCAGCTTATCATCCTACCTTTGCTGCCATCGCTTCCGTACGGCGCAGTTTGGCGGCACAAGGACAACGCACGATTTTCAATCTGCTCGGCCCACTGCTGAATCCGGCCCGGCCCGATGCGCGGTTGGTGGGTGTCTTCAAGGATGAGCATGTTGAACTTTATCACCAGGCACTTCTTGAGATGGGCTGCCCGCACTTCACCATAGCGTGCGGAGAAGACGAAAGCAGTCAAAAAAAAATCGGTGAAGCAAGCGCAAATGGAACGACTACGATCAGCAGCAATCTTCTGGCCTCCCTCGTTGGATCACACGAGCCCCCAAGAGGCACATCGATCATCACCATCGAGGCTCAAAATTCATCTCCAGATCAAAATCTCGAATCGCTTCTGGTCCAGGATGCCGCCGACAGCGCAAAGCGACTTGTTGCCATTCTTTCTAGTGAAGAGCACGGCTTGGCACGCGAAACTTTACTGTTCAATGCCGCGATAGCCGCGTGGACTCACGGGACAGCTTCATCTCTGGAAGAAGGTCTGGCGAAAAGTAGTGAAGCGCTCGATTCGGGACGTGCCTTGGAACGGCTCAAGCTCTGGCAGAAGTTTTCCTGCTAAAAGTCCATCATCCCTCGACAAACTCGGGATGACAAACATAGAGTCCAAGCCTAGATGCGTCCTTTTTATCGTCTCGCCTATAATCTTGTCGGTCTCGAACTTCTCTTTCATCGCATTCGCATTGAAGGACGCGAAAATGTGCCCGAAGGCGGCTGCTTGATTGTCTCCAATCACGTCAGCCTTATGGACCCAACCACGGTTGCCTGGGGCGTTGGCGGTGAGATTTATTACCTGGGCCGCAAGACCCTTTTCAAGCCGCCGTTCTGGAGCTGGTTCCTACCGATCTGCAACGTCCTTCCCATCGATCGTGGCGGGCGCGACGTTTCGGGACTGCGCAACATCATCAAGCTGTTGAAGTCGGGCCGGTCCGTCCTCCTTTTTCCAGAAGGAACACGTTCTCCGGATGGCACTCTGCAACCCGCCGAACCGGGCGCGGGATTGGTCGCGATCAAAGCTGGTGTCCCTATTTTACCCGCACGCGTTTTTGGCACTTTTGAAAGTCTTTCGCGCCATACCAAGTTTCTCCGCTTCCATCCTATTCGCGTCGTCATCGGCAAACCCTATCTGCCCACGCTTCCGGAAGGGCAGAAAGACAAGGAAGCTTACCAGCGTGTGGCCGAGGAGATGATGGAAAAGATTGCTGCCCTTACATAACTTTAAGATAACAGTCGCTTTACAAGTATCTCAACTAGGGGTTGGCTAGAACCTATCCATCATGTCGTTTTCACGTTACTTAGGCGCAGGCCTGGTCGGCCTCGTTCTTACCTTATCCTTGGCCCGGGCTGAACATACCGACGCTGTTACTCCGCCCACCGTTCCCGGCAATAGCACAACGATCAACCCCACCGTTCCAGCCAGCCCACTTCCAACTGCGGTCGCACCGATTGCACCCGCTACGCCCGCCCCAACTCCTCCACCCGTAACCAGTGCTGCTCCGCCTCCGCAAGGTACTGCTTTACCGGAAGGCTCGGAAACGGAGAAATCGGTCGTGCAGATTATCAACGGCTTCCAGGAACCAGATTGGGCATCTCCCTGGATTTTCGATTTGCCGCGAGGCGCCTCGGGTACCGGCTTTTTGATCGAAGGCAATCGGATCATGACCAACGCGCATGTGGTCGCGTGGGCCAAGCAGCTTCTCGTGCGTCGCTACCACGACCCCAAAAAATATCTCGCCAAGGTTGAATTCGTCGGACACGACGTTGATCTCGCCGTGCTTAAGGTCATTGATCCCGTCACTGGAGATGAAGACCCGAGCTTTTACGAGGGCATGAAGCCGCTCAACTTCGGCAACCTACCCAAGGTTCGCTCCACCGTGATTACCTATGGATTTCCTGCTGGTGGGCAGCAGATTTCCTACACGCGCGGCGTTGTCTCGCGCATCGAGGTGCAGGGTTATGTTCATATCGGCAATCGCGCTTTCCTCGCCGGGCAAACCGATGCCGCGATCAATCCCGGCAACAGCGGAGGCCCCGTGATTCAGGACGACAAAGTGGTCGGTGTCGCCTTTGAGGGAATTTCGGGACTGCAAAACACCGGCTATTTTATCCCCACCGTCATCATCAATCATTTTCTGACCGACATTAAAGACGGCACTTACGATGGCGTGCCGGAAGCGGGTCTGCGACTGGCCGCGCTACAAAACCCGGCTTTTCGCCGCATGCTGAAACTTCCCGAAAAAAGCAAGACGGGTGTGCGAGTCGATCGTATTCTCGACATCCCCACGACCCAGGCACTGATAAAACTCAACGACGTCGTCATGCAGGTTGGTGATTATCCTGTAGATGACGATGGCACCATTACTTACGAGGACAATACGGTGGGGGTTTCCACCGCGTTCGACCTGGCCCAAAACAACGACGTCCTCCCCTTACGCATCTTGCGCGATGGACAAATGATCGACGTAAAATTGCCGATGAAGGTTTATACGGAGGACTACGCGCAGGGCAATCAATACGACGTTCTACCCCGTTATTATATTTATGGCGGCTTGGTTTTCACCAGCCTGTCACTCGAATACTTGAAGACGTTTGGCCATGACTGGAGCAACTCAGCCGGTCGCGAACTGATCTATGAACTGGCCTATCGCCATATTGAAGATCCGGCGCACTGGCGTTCTGAACCTGTCGTGCTCGCCTCAATCCTCGATCACCCGGTCAATGCCGATCTTCATACACGCGGCCAGGCTATGGTCGATAAAATCAACGGCATGCGTATTGAACAACTGAGCGATGTGCCCAAAGCTTTTGCTTCAGGCACCGGTCCCGATGACATCATCGAGTTTCTGCCCGATCATCACTTTGAAGTTCTTCGCCGAGACGAAGCTATTCGAGCCAACCCCGATATTCTCGAAACTTATCGAGTACCCGCACCGAGTCACTTATGATTTCTCCCGTTTTTTCCAGAAGCTATTCGATCAAGCTGCTCATGGCCCTATGGCTGCTTGTTCCTGTCTTCAGCCTCAACGCTGCGGATAAGCCAGTGGTGTCGAGCGGTCTTGCCTGGGAAAATGCGATCATCCACATCGAAGTCACCAGCAAGGAGTATAGCTACGTCAAGCCTTGGGAGCGCGGCGAACGCAAAGCTTCCAAAACCGGGGTCGTGGTCGGAAATCATTTGATTATCACCACAGCGGAAGATCTGGCGGACCAAACGCTGATCCGCCTGAAGAAACAGGGCGGCGGATTGTTCAGCCTCGGTCGCGTGCTCTGGATCGATTACCACGCGAATCTTGCCGCACTGACCACCGACGAAAAAGATTTTTGGACCGGACTGCAATCGGCCCCATTGGCCGATCCAGTTCCAATCAGCGGATCGGTGCGTGTTCAACGCTGGGAAGACGATCAGCTCGAAGACAGGGAGGGCAACGTCGAACGCATGAGCGTGGACAATTCCGCCTTGAGTTTTGTTTCCGTACCAATCCTTAAAGTCGATTCGACCATTTCCGGCGCCGGCTCCGGCGAAGCCATTACCACTAATGGCAAATTGATCGGCCTCGCCTGCCAGCAGGATGGCGACACGATCTCTGCCATTCCCACTTCTTTTATCTCCTCGATCCTGAAGGCGCGTCAGGCCAATACCTATACCGGCCTCGGCTATTTTGATTTTACCTGGGATATAGCGGACAATCCGCTCAATCTCGATTACCTGAAACTTCCCGGACCGGCTCGCGGCGTCATCGTCAAAGAGATCGGGCTCAAACCGGGAGTCGACTCACCTGTAAAACCTCGCGATGTGATTTTACAGATCGACGGCTTTGACATCGATGCCCTGGGCTATTATCACGATCCGCAATACAAGAAACTTCTCCTCGAGAATCTTTCTTCACGAAGCAAATGGGCCGGTGCCGATTGCAAGATGAAAATTTGGCGCGACGGTAAAGAACAGGACATCATCTACAAGCTTCCCAAGGCTGAGTTCAGCGACAACCTCATTCCTTTCCAGTCATTCGACCGCGATCCCGAGTATGTGCTGGTAGGTGGTTTTGTTTTTGTGCCACTCACCAATGCTTACCTGCGGAGCTGGGGCGCAAGCTGGCAGCAAAAAGCTCCCTTCCGGCTTTTTTATTACAACATGGACAAGGTACACCCGGAGCGTCCGCAACGCGTGGTGCTTTCCGAAGTTCTGCCCGATCCGGTGAATATCGGCTATGAAGGTTTGCACAATTTGGTGATCGACGAAGTCAACGACATGAAAATCAAGCAAATCTCCGATATCATCGCCGCGCTTAAATCCCCAAAAAACGGTTTTAACATTTTCAAATTCGAATCGGGTGAATCTGTCCAGATGGCGGTATTGGACGCCACCAACTTAAATGAAGCGACCCAGAAAATCATGGCCACCTATCACATTCCCGTTGACCATGTCATCGATTCCGCCATCGCGCAGACTAATTCCGCAGCAACAGCTCCGGCTACACCCATTGTGCAGAAATAATTAGCCAGCGGCGGCCATTTCCGAGTTTGAGCGGGAAACTTTCTGTGTGACGAGTTCCAACACTCCCGCCAATCGAAATCGGGCCAAACTGCGCATGACTTCCAGCGGATTCATTTTCACCCGTTCCGCAATTTCGCGCACCGAGCGATTTCCATCCGCAAGAATGAGCAGGCCAAGGTCCGCCGGAGTCGCCTCAACCGTATTAAGCGCTTCGCCTCCCACGTAAAAAAAGAATGGAGTCGACGGAAGGAATTGCCTGCTGGAGTGCGGCCAATTCGTCCACCTTGGTGGCAACACCCGTGATCAGCGTCTGCGGATCATAAACGGAAAGATCGCGCATCAAGTCGACCTCGATGGGCTTCTCCTGAAAATCGAATTCGGCTTCGCGCCAAACGACAAATTGAAAAAGCGCGTGAAGCCCAAGATAAGTTCCGGTTTGAGCATGAACAATGACTCCGTTCTCGACGGCGAGAAATCCTTCCTGATCCTTACCCCGGATATTCAGATATCCGCTTTGTTTAGTATTGACGATCATGCGCAGAACTTCGGCGAGACTCGCCGTGGCAAAGCTTCCGGAAAAAACAGGCATAAAGTGATTAATGGGGTGGCGGGGAACCTGAGGTAAAAGGCCTCAGGGTATTGACGCGATTAGCACGTTATATGCCAGCGCTAAACCGGATTTCCATTAGGCATGGCGCCTGCTTATACAGCTAAAGCATATGCAACATAACATCTTGATTGTCGATGATCAGACCGATATTTTGCGCATCCTGGAACGGGAATTCCGACGGCGTGGAGAATATTCGGTGGCTACCGCCAACAATCCCGCCGATGCTTTGCAACTGATGGAAAAATCTTCCGTTGAACTGGTCATATCCGATGTGCGGCTGGGCACCCAAACCGGCTTCTCATTGCTTCAGGAAGTTAACCAACGTCACCCTGGTGTCGGCACCATGTTGATGACCGCTTATCGCTCCCCGGCCTATCGTCAACAAGCCGACGCTCTGGGCGTCTCCTTTTTTCTCGAGAAACCTTTTCCTGTTGCCACGTTGGTGACTGCTGTTGAACGTTTTTTTGAGCAACGCGCTTCGGAAGCCGAGGCACAAAAAACTCCACCTCCGTCCGGCGAAGATGAAATGAACACTATGGCTCATTTCAAGCCACAGGATTTGGTGCAGCTTTTTTGCCTGAATGGTCGCAGTGTGCGTATCACTCTCAATTTTGGTGCAGAAAAACCGATGGGATACATTTATATCCAGCGCGGACGCGTGTTACATGCCGAATACGGCGATCTCAAGGCCGAGGAAGCTTTTCATGCTTTGATCCACGAACCCGATTCTCAGCTCGCGTTGCAGGATTGGAACACGCCCGTAGAACAAACCATCCAGTCCGACTGGGAACTTCTTCTTCTCGAATCGGCGCGCCAACTCGATCTCAACAGCGAGGAAGAAGTTCCCGATACAATCGAAGAGGTCTTCAAACGTGAGCCTCCCTCACCCGCACTGGCTCCGGCCTTGGCAGAACCCTTCGCCGATTTCTGGAAGATCGCGCAAATGCCCGTGGGAAAATAGGAATCTGGCTCCTGCACAAGAAAAGACCCGCTCTTGTCTTCGTTCAGAGCCTGGGATAAAATGCATCGTGACCTCGTATCGAAGCCATTCATCGCCCGTTGAAATCAAACCGGTGATTTCATAATCATGCGCTGGCCCGATATCTTTTTTAAACCGCGGACTCCCAACCGTGATGAGAAACCGGTGATTATTCCGGAAGATGCTTCTCCTTCCGACGTGAAACCTGTTCCGGTTATGAGCGCGCCTTCATCGACCGCTCCGGTCCCTACAGCAAAATCCGAAGAATCGAAAGCGCGTCTGCTCACCATCCCTGGAACTGGAGGTACTATTCTGCGTGTTCCGAATCGAATTTCAACCCCTCAAGCTATTCCTTTGCCCCCTTCCGTCGAAGCACCGGTAAATACCAAATCTCAACTGCCGGATAAAAGTGTCGCCGAAGCGATGGCTGAAGCCGATACCTTGCGCACGCTCACTCGCTCTGGAGGAGTCCGTTTAATCAAGCACGTTGTCGAGGATCCGATTCCGGAGCCTTCACAAGCCTCGCCACTTGCTTCTCCAGGCGTAACGATCTTTCGTCGCAAAACAAAGATGACTGATGTGGCACGCATCGTCCTGCCATCCATACGCGAAGAGACAGCGCCGGTTGCACCGTCAAACCCATCGCCCGCAGCCAGCATTTCCCCTCCTGTGCCTGTGGCAGTTTCGACAACTACACCATCTCCTTCACTCGCGGAAACTTTGCCTGCGATTCCAAATCCATCTATCGCCACCGTTTCCAGCAATGAACCTATTCCACAAGTGGAAAAATCTCCCGTCCCGGAAAAAATAGAAATACCCCAGACATCTCCGATTCTCTCTACAGTTGAGACGGAGAAAAAAAGTGATGCACCCGCATCAAGTTCAACGACGGAAGAAAAATCCGCTCCACCTCCTCCTAAAATTGAACCTATTTCCGAGCCTGCCAAGGTACCGCCATCCGCCCCACCTATTTCGCTGGAACCAGTGAACCAGCCAGTCACTTCACGGGAAAAGCAGGAATTTTTGCTCACCAACGGAGAGCGTATCCTGGGGCGCATTCTTTCCGAAACAACCGACGCCCTTTACATCAACCATGAGACCCTTGGTGTTCTTACCATCCAACGCACGCAAATCGCGAAGCGCCTGATCGAAATTATTTTGATCAACGGTGACCGCATTGTGGGCGATGTTATTGCCGAAACGCCCGATTGCCTTTATGTGCGTCACGCCAGTCTCGGCATGTTGACCGTGCCTCATACGCAACGTAGCGCGCGAGTGGTTGAAGCCATCTTGAAGGATGGCGACCGTATTCTGGGAGAAGTTCTCGCCGAAACAGAAAACTTTACCGTGATTCGTAGCGCCACGCTAGGAACCGTGGCCGTGCAGCATACCCAAGTCGCCATGCTCAATCGCAAAAGCGAACAAATTCAACTTAAGGCACTGCCTCCCGTCGCACCCACCATCGAAAATAAGCCTGCCTCTTAGAAGCTACTCCTCTTCAAGATCCCAGGATGGAAAAGGATCGGGCAAGGCTGTCCATTCTTTAACGGGACGAGCATATTCCTCGTCATCCAAAAGGCAGGCGTTAAGTCGACGAACAACATCCGAAAGTTGCGCGGTGTGACCGATCAACATCAGTTCCTGTCGACGATCCCCGTAAGGTTCGCGCCAAGTCTCCTGCATTTTTGCCAAAGCCTCGGGTTCCTCCGGCCATTCCTCACGCGGAAGGGCCGCCCACCAAATGCCCGCGACACCACACGCATTTTGCCAGCGCGTGCGCGAAACTCCTCCCACCAGAAGATTACGCGTGGCGAGCCAGACGAGCCCTTTCACGCGCAACAATCCAGGATGATCGGTATTAAACCACTCCCAAAAACGTTCAGGATGAAATGGCCGGTAAGCTCGATAAAGTGTGCTGGTTAATTCTGGGGCAGGTTGATCCGCTTGCGGTTCAATTATACGACTCTCCGACTTTGCCTGTTGATGTTCCAGCATCAGTTCGAGTTTCCGGGGTGTCCCGCCTTGCGACCAAATTTCAGTGGGCACTTCACCATATTCAGTTTCAATAATCCGAGCGTAGGGATTGATCTGTCGTAATAAACGGGTCGACGCTTCGCGTTCCACATCTCCGATCAAATCACATTTATTTAAAATGAGAAGGGTCGCACTTGCAATTTGCGTACACTGAAAACTACGCAATGCATCTTGCGAACCGTTCCCCGATGAAACTACTGACGTACGATAAAAATCGAGCGCATCGACCATGCACACGATTTGATGCAGCTCGGCCCACGGTGTAAATTGTTCCGATTGGCCGGGTACCAAACCAAAGCATTGTCCCAACCGTGCCGCATTCGTCAGGCCACTGACTTCGATAAGCACTCTTTCGAATCGTCCTGCTTCCGCGCATTCCTGCAACTGACGCGTGATCCATTCGACTTGCGCTGTCTCATCTCCTGCGGGAATTTCACGCACCGTATCGTGCAAGCGGCGCATGGCCCCGCACAAACCGCTGAGCGCTTTCGCATCGGGATTCAGCACACCCGGATTTTCCACAAACACCGCAAGATGGCCACCCCGATGTTCGCTGATTAAATGATGAAGAAACGAAGTCTTGCCCGCGCCCAGAAATCCTCCAATCAGCGTCACAGGCAGTCGGCGATTCATTCCGAAAACTAGAGCCGATTTCTCCTGGTTAAAATCTTTTCTTGCTGTCGAGCTATACGACCCCTGTCTCAGCAGATCAATCCAATCCAGTGCGCCCGGCGAATTGCAAACCATCCAAATTCACAGGCACGTCTTTCGCTTGAAGCAATACCTGAAAACGTGTTCCCAAAAATTCAGGATGAGTCAGCGTGTTCCAGGCTCGCTGATTTTCCCCAATATGGACATGCGGCCCCGTTCCTTCGCTAAACTCTTTTCGAGCGACTCCCATCAAAAATCGCTGCTGATCGATAAACCCGAGCGTCTTCAGCCCTGCTTTTTCACCCGTTCGCGCAAGCGCCGTGAAATCGACATGCGCCGTGATGTCGTGCTGCCCAGGTTCAGTCAAAATTTCTTCGATGCGTTGATGATTTTTATAGCCTGTTAAAGTTCCGCTCATGCGAAAAGGCGCATAGTAGATCGAGGCCGGAAAACCATAATCAATGGTTACCACGTAGCCTCGTTTTATTACCGAAGCCACTTCGCCCATCCACTGACGGGCGCGCAGATTAATTTCGGTTGTGTAACCCTCCACAGCAGGTAGTGGCAAGGCCTCCACAATTTGAATCAGTTCCTGATCCTCGATTGAACTTGTCTTCCATGCGAAAGCTTTTCCCTCATTCAGCGTCACGCACTTTTCCTGCCACTTGCCCGATTGATAGGTAACCACGCGCACTGGCAAAGCATCGATCAGCTCATTGGAGAAAAAGACCCCAACGGGATATTCGTTCAAGGAAGCCAGCTTATCGAACCAGGTTACGCTTTCGATGACCCTTGCTTTTTCAGTCGATTTTTTTTGCGCGGTACAGGCAGCCTCGGAGGATTCGACGATGGCGTAACGAATCGCCCTGAAAAATTCCGGCACTTCCGAGCGACACCATTCCAGAATATCGCAAGCCAACTGGCCATCATGCGCACCCTGCTCCACAATCCAGAATGGTTGAGGGTTTTCGAGTATCTGCCACATCTGGAAAAATTGCCGAGCAAGGAGGCGTCCGAAGAGAGGTCCGACACTGACGCTGGTATAAAAAATCTCCCTCACGACCCGTTTGAGGTTGTTCGCCAATCTGCGCATAATAGCCGCTCGCCGGATGATAAAGCGCGAGCTCCATAAATCGGTCAAATCGCATCGGACCCGAGGCGCGAATTTCGGCGCGGATGATTTCGTCCAAGTCGGTCATAATCTCAATTTAAAAAGCCTGACATCAAAATGACAATTAATTCCTGAGTTTCATCCGTTCAATTTTGTTCTATGGTAGAGATGTGACCACTGAAGCCGATCCCCAACCCGACAAAAATACCGTCAAGCCTCTCCACCCCCAGGAAGGACTTGGCTCGCTCCACCTCTTTTATCGCCTTGATCTGACTGCATGGCGCAATCAGACAACCAAAGCACGCTCCACCGCTCTCGACTATCTACAAACGTTGATTGCTCTGGCTCGTCAAAAAGAGCAAACGCAGGTCGTCACGCTCTCGATGTTTGCCCGGGCCGATCTCGGTTTTATGATCCTCACACCCGATCTCCATTATTTGAATACCCTGGAAAAGGAGATCGCAATTTCGCTCGGGCCGAATGTCCTTGAGCCCAAATTCACCTATCTTTCGATGACCGAAAAGTCGGAGTATACGCAAAAGGAGGAAGACTACGCCCTCGAACTCGAAGAGAAGGAAGGCATCACGCGCGGCAGCGGCGAATCGGAAGCGAAGCTCATTACCTTTCGCGAACGGATTCAGCATTACACCCATGACCGGCTTTACCCTGTCCTGCCGGACTGGGAATATTTTTGTTTTTACCCGATGAGCAAGCGGCGCGAACCGGAGCAAAACTGGTATGCGCTCGGTTATCAAAAACGACGCGAATTGATGGGTGGCCATATGCGCGTTGGCCGCACTTTCGCAGGACGTGTCCGGCAACTTGTTACCGGTTCAACCGGCCTCGACGATTGGGAATGGGGCGTTACTCTCTTCGCTCACGATCCCTATGATATCAAAGCCATCGTTTACGAGATGCGTTTCGATGAAGTCACGCATACGTATGGCGAATTCGGCCCCTTCTACAATGGCCTCCCGCTGCCGTTGAAGGAAATTTACAAACGGACGCTGCTTACTTAGCCCAGGTTGGCGAACGTTAACATCCTACCCGGGAGAGACGCGTATTCGCAGCCACCTGCCAATCGCCGCCCGCGTTCTCGCGCACAACACATTGCTCGGCGGTGCCACCACCAAGTGTCTGCACGACGATCCCGCTGCCCTTGCCCTTGAGCACTTTCACTTTTCGAAGCGAGGGATTGGCCCCACCTTCGATCTCGATGCCCGTACCGCCACTTTCGATTATTTCAACTTCCTCAATGGTCCCCTGGGCCTGGCTGCAAAAGCGTATACCCGCTCCCTCAGCCTGTTCAATCCGGCATTGTTTTAATGCAGGACGTCCCCCGGTGGAGACCATGACCGCATCGCCTTTGTTCGCGATAAATTGCACATTTTCCCAACGTCCTTTCCCTTGCGCGGAAACGGCCAACCCCCCGCCTACGTTCTCGCATATTTCGGTATTTTCCACTTTGGGCGCGGCATTCTGCGTGCATGAAAATCCGACTTCGCCGTTTTGATTGATGAAGCAACCTTGAAATGTGGGCGTGCTGACATCGTCGGCATGAACGCCCACGGCCAGGTTTTTGACAATCTGACATTTCTCAAAACGAGGCTGAGACCGTTGGCTTGTCAAGATGGCGGTCCCACAATGATTGGTGATGTCGCAATCGATGAATTCGCCTGCGCCTCCCTCAACAATCGTGATTCCATTTTCCAGTCCGCCATGAAAAACAGAGCCCTCGAAAACAGGGGCCGCCTGATGCGTCACCCATAATCCTGCTTTCGCGTTGGAAAAAACTTCGCACTGATCGAAACGTCCCTTGGAGCCGGTCATCACCTGAATGCCTTCCTTATGACTGTCATGGATCAGGCAACGCGTGAATCGCGGTTCCGATTGATCCTTCACGACAAGATTGGCATTTTCGCTGCCGAGAATTTCACATTCAAGAAACTCACCTTCCGACTTTTCGTAAATTTCCACGCCTTCCTCATGATTATCGGAAATGCGACATTTTGAAAAACGGGGTTTACTCCGTTGACCGATGGTCACGCCCGCCTTGCCATTTTCGAAAATCTGACATTCCTCAAAAAAGCCCTCGCCTTGTTCCGCCACGAGAACGCCATAACGTTCACTGGCTGAAATACGACAATAGCGTACCCGTGGATTACCCCCGCGCCGGCATTGAACCGCCGCGACGGAATTATTCCAAATATCGCAGTTTTCAATCAGGCCTTCGCCACCTTCATTCACATAGATACCCGCCATCAACGCGTAACTGATCTTGCAGGAAAAGATGGTCGGGGAACATGCCTTGCCGATCACGATATGCGAAAGCTTATTTTTGTAGAAATGACATTCCTCGAGGTACCCTCGCGCGCCATCCTGGAAAATAATGCCGCTGGCCTTGCCGTCGTGGAGATGACTGCGTCGAAATGGGCGGTCGAAAGTTGGGCC
>Ga0207048_10145_pt1 | contig 22805 bp, 25 predicted proteins | sample Alteio_BWMinCont_65_FD_153301 | JGI IMG/M metagenome (GOLD analysis project Ga0207048, IMG submission 153301) | Enriched cells from forest soil in Barre Woods Harvard Forest LTER site, Petersham, Massachusetts, United States -... | ecosystem: Environmental > Terrestrial > Soil > Temperate forest >...
CTCGAGCAAGTGGCGTCCGGCGATTTCAATATCGAGGAACCGGACAGCGCGACGCTGGAGGTTACTTCTGCGCCGCGTCCGAGCATTAGCGCTCATCATCGCCACTTCACTCAGCGGAGCGAGGAGGGCGTTTAATATGGCAAGCGTTCTGGCTTCCATTCAGCAGGAGATTGCAGACCGGCTATCGGCTGACTCGTTTTTCGCGACGATTCCGGTTTTGGTGGAGCAACCTCGCGATGTTTCGTTCGAGTTGCAGGCGAGTATCGCGGCGGCGGGTACGTATGGCGTGGTGCTGGTTCCGCAAGCCGCGGTGACGGCGTCGACTGCACCAGGTCCGATTTTCGATCCGGTGGAGATTACGGTGATTATCCGGGAGAATATTCCCGTAGCTTCAGGGCCCCATGCGCTCGAAGTGGCAGAGACGGCTCTCGCGCTTTTACATCTTTACCGACCGACAACGATCAATGAAGTTCTTTCCGCCGCACCGCATGCGTTGCAGCGACTGAATGAGCCGGGCGTGGTGGCCTATGAGATTCGTGTGCGTACGCAAGCAGGCGCAACTTATGCGGTACCGCAGCTCGATCCGCCGACGATCAGCAGCGCGGGGTCGCAGTCACCGCAGACGGTGACGCTGGCGTCGGACACCAGCGGGACGGCGATTTATTACACGGTGGATGGTTCGCAGCCCGCGCCGCGTTCGCCGACTTCGGTTCTCTATACGGCGCCGTTCGCGGTGAATGCACCAGCTTTGTTGCGCACGCGTGCATGGCTGGCGGGATATGTGGCGAGCGTAGAGGCAAGGGCAACTTACACCTAAACTTATGCCGATTACACGATCCACTCTTTTATCGGGACCCGCTTCGGCGACGTTTAACGGTCATACGTTTTTCGCGTATGACGGCATTTTGGTGACGCCGGCGCTGGAGTGCGAGCCGGTCGATTCCGATACAGTTGGCATTCTCGATGAGACGGTTTCAGGCGCGATGGTAAAGATTCAGTTTACGCCATCGGCACCGTTCACCGATTTGATCGCGCTTTATCCCTATACGCAGGCGAGTCCGGGAATGTCGCTTTTTGGTTCCACCGATATGCCACTGACGTTGATCGCGTCAAATGGCGTGCGTTTGACATTTGCCGCGGTGGTGATTTTGCAGATGCCCGATTTGATCCTGACGAGTCGCGGGCCGGTGACGGGGGCGGTGACGTTCCTGGCCATTGGCGCGCGGGGGTTGGGGCTGACGGCGGCGAATCGTTTCGTGACGATCGATACGGCGTCGGTTCCGTTACCACCACTGGGAACGCCGCAACTGGCCGATGATTTCGCGATTACCTGGGGCGCAGCTCCGTGGATCGATTTGCGAGCGCGTGATGGAGTTCGTGTTCGGTTTGTGTTGAAGACGAAGCCGGTGTTGTCGGACGCGAACGCATTGCTCGATCTGACGCTGGAAAAACTGGAGGTGGAAGCGCAGTTTGCGCCCGCAACGCCAGGTGGTCCGGCGGAAATCGATTTGATCACTGCGTTGCAGTTGCAGGGTGCGGATGCATTACCGGGGCGGTTGTTGTCGACGGCGGCGAATACTCTTGATGTGGCGGGAAATCATCTTTTTGTGCGGTTGCCGTCGGCGCAATTAACGCGAGGCGAACTGACGTTCGATGCGGTGCATGGGCGTTTGGGCAATCTGACATTTACTGCGGGACGGGCGTTTCTCGAAACGGGTGCGCCGGAGCCGTTGACGACATTGACAGAGGGGATGCCTTAATTCCGTTGAAAAAATTAATATATATATGCGAATTTCTCTTAATAACGTCTGGTTGACGAATGATGGTTCGGCGGATCTTCATAGTTGGACCGATGCGTACGATGTGCAGCTGAATGGGCGGCAAATTGTGCAGGATGCGCAGTTTCTGCGGGCATTGGCAGCTCAACCGCTGGCGCGGGGCAATCAGGTCAATCAACTCCGTTTCAAGGTGACGCGACAGCATGCGAGCGTGGCGGAGGCGAGCACGTTTGTGTTAACGGCGTTCAGTTCACTTCCTGTAAATGGAGTCGCGACGATTGTTTGCGGGGCGTTTGGTGAGTCGCCGATGACATGCGTTTTCAATGCGGTGCTGGAGGAGATGCCCGAGAGTATTTTTCACGGGACGCGGACCGATACGACATTTGTGTTGCGCGGGGGGTTGATTACCACTGTGCCGTCGTCGACGGACAGCGTGGTGGATGGTGTTTCGTTCGCGACGATTTATGGCTATCCGCAGGGCGGAACGCTCGATGGCGGGAATTTAGCCGATTCGCTTTTACCGACGGCTCTCAATCTTGACGGCGGTTCGTTTTCTTAATGGCTCAACTTAAACTTTTCACTCTCCAATTTTTATCATGGCTCAAAAAATACAATTACGGCGAGGGCTTGAGGCCCAACGCACACTTATTACTCCGGATGTCGGGGAACCGCTTTTCACGACGGATAATAAACAGTTTTTCATTGGCGATGGGACGACGGCGGGAGGCCTTCTGATCGGCGGCGGTTCGGCGATCCAATTCGTTCAGAAATTTCGCGGGACGCAGGCGATTGCCTCGGGAGTCGACTCAGTAACGTTGACCGGTCTCGGTCTTCCATCGGTTCCGGCCCAGGTATTGGTAACGGTGCGGAAAGCGACGGGCGGGCTGAATCTTTTCGCGGTGGTGCGGGATAGTTCGATTACGGCGGGCGGTTTTACGGTCGATCTTTCGGGCGTGACGGACGCGACGACTTACAAACTCGATTACCTGGTGGTTCTATGAATTCGATCTGGACGGTTCGCGATACGAACAATGTCGAAAAGTCGGTGGCCGATTGGGGTTTGCGCGATTTGTCGCGCGAACTGATTAATCAGAAGCCCGATTTGGTGACGTTTCGCGCCGATGGCGCGGCGAGCGATGCCGATCCGATTTTTGCTTATGGTTCGACGGTGCGATTTTTTCGCAACGGCACTCCCTGGTTTTACGGCCGGGTGATAGAGGTGCCGGGTCGAGCTTCGGTGAAGGCGGAGGATCAACTTTATCGCGTGGCGGGACCATGGTGGTACCTGGAGAGTCTGGTGTTCCAGCAGATCTGGCAGACGACGGATGGCGTTCACACGACGCTGATTCCGACGAATAAGAGTCGCTTGATTCTGAGCCAGAAGAGCGACGGGACGAAGCTGGCGACGGGTGACGCGATTCTGGAGGTGTTGAATTACGCGATTGCTCGTAGCGCGCCGATCACGCTGGGGATGATGACGCCGAATGCGATTGCGCCTTACGCGGAGGCGCTGGATCAGTCGTGCGCGGAGGTGATTCGCAATTTTCTTCGCTGGACACCGGATGCGATGACGGCTTTCGATTATACGACGTCGCCTTATCCGACGTTGTCGATTCATCGGCGGGCGGATGCGGCGACGGTGACGCTGCCGGCATATGGCGCGCCGGTTTCCGGTCTCGATCTGACACCGCGGCACGATTTGCAAGCTCCGGCGGTGGTTCTGAAATTCGAAGCTACGAATGATATCGATAACGATACGTTTACGTCGGTGGTGGTGCAGTCGGCTCCGGAATCGGCAACGGGCGACGAGTTGGGCGCGTTGGTGATGTCTCTCGATCTGTCGGGAGCACGGGCGACTTACCAGAGGCAAAATGTGCGCACAGCGCCGATTCCACAGAGCTCTTCGTCGGGGGGAGTGATCGATTGGTGGAAAGGAAAATTTCCGTGGCTGGCTGATTTTGCGGATGGCGATTTAACGGTGATGGCGGGGTCACATACGATTGCGATTGAGAATCCGACGAATTATCCGGGGATTACGTTGTCGAATCTTCCGAATGAGTTGCTGGAGGGTTCGGTGGCGTCGTGGATGAATCTTTTTGCGGCGCCGTTGCTGGTTCAGGCGACGTTGCAGTATACGGGCGCGGATACGGATGAATCGGTGGAGGTGTGGGGCACGTCGAAGCAGCGGAATCTTTACACGCGGATTGTGGGAACGAACGCGCAGACGCAGGAGTACAAGCGACTGACTTCGGAGACGGAGGCGGAGCCTGTGCCGGAGGGTCTCGCGCAGGCGCTCTACGATGCGACGAGCGCGCTGCAATATGACGGCGTGCTAGAGCTGACGGAGGAGGAGTGCTCGGGCGTGGCCGCGCCGGGATGTCTCCTGAATTTGACCGGGGGACGGACGGAGTGGGCGTCGATGTCGGCGCAAATTCAGCGGGTACAGGAGCTGGTTGATGTTGGTCAGACGCGGGTAACGGTGGGTCCGGCGAAGCATCTCGGTCATGCCGATCTGGCGACGATGATGCGGGCGAATCGGACCCGGCGCGTTTCGTTTCGCCTGAATGAGCGGACGAGCGGGACGGCGGACGGTAACGCGGCGAAGGTGCAGGGTGGCGAGCAGTTGCCGCGTTCGGATTCAAATTTCAGGCCATCGGCATCGAGCGCACCCGAGGCGAACAAGCCGTTCGAACTGCTGGATGCGTCGGATGTGACCGGGTTGAAAGTAATCGTGAATACGAATTCGTTTCTCCAGCAATCGCTGACGCCGAACGATACGTTTGCGATTACAGGTCTTGGATCGGCGATTGCGGTTCAAGTCGGGACGATCATCTGGATGGAATTGGATTTCACCAGTTATGCGGTGACGGCAGCGGCGATTGCGTCGGGGACATCGGGTTGGAGCGGATTTCCAACCCCGTTCACTTACACGGGTACGGCGCCGAACCAAGTGCTGGCGAGCGCGTTTTTGCTGGTGGGCTACCTGGCAACGGCCAATTCACCGCTCGATGGAACGGTGATTACGGGCGGTCCGACGAGCGCACCGGTAAGCGCGAAGATCATTCAGTGTGTGTCGCAGGATGTGCTGTTGCGCAACGGGTGTTTCAACGGGTTGCCAGCGGTTTTTCCTTTTCCACATCATGCTCCTTTTATCTGATGAAACTGACTTATTTTGAGACGGGATTTTTTCCCTTTTGCGTTCCGGAGAAGGATTCGTCCTTTGCCGCGAGCGTGGGCGCGCAGACGATTTATCCCGCCGGTTTCAGTTTGGACCAAGCGGCGCAGATTTATTGGCGCGCACAGGATTATCATCTGGTGGCTTCCGGAAACGGGGTGCTGGGCGAGGTGACGCAGTCGCTGAGTATCGACGGGCTGTTGCCCCCGCGTAATGCGGTTGTCGGGACGGGCAGTTACGGTGCGCTGGCTGGTTTTATGCCGACGGGACCAGGCGATCTGGTTTGTGGGCGCGGGTTACGCCAGGTGGTTCCCGGTTCGGGGACGATTGTGGCGAGCGGGCCCGATGGCAATGGGACGAATAGCAGCGCGTTGTTCAATCTTCAGGTGAATCTTTTTTATCCCGAAGTTTTCGTTCCCGATCCGGTGGTGAAATACAACGATCTCTTTTGGCCGGCGATGAGCATTTCGTGCCAGGTGACAAATACGGTCGATCTCGATTCAGGCGGTTCGCTGGAGATCGAGTTCGATGTGACGAGTCTGCCTGATCCAAGTAGCACGGTGAATATTGGTTCGTTTTCGTTTTTCGGTGTTTCAGTGCCAGTGTTTTGCACGACGCTGGCCCCGGCAAGTGGTTCCGATCCCGCGGAGACGCGGACGTTTTCGGGTTCGCTGTCGGTGAATTCCGAGTGGGTCTGAGCAGACCGTCGCCCGGCGGTCGACGGCTACCAAACGAACGACTAGGAAGTCGTTCCTTCAAATTTTTGGACAGGATTAACAAGATTAACAGGATTCGATTTTTATGACTTTATTTTCGCATTTTTCTATTTCAAAACGGCCCGGGGCGACGGTCGCCGGGATTTTTAGTGTGGCGTTATGTTCCGTGGTATTGCTTTGCGGTGCGGGCTCGGTACCGGTCGAGAATTTGCTGCCGCAGGGCGCGATGCAGGGCGATTTCAACGGCGGCGGACACGCGATTACGAATACGATCGGTGTTCCCCGGATGGGGCTTGATGCCAACGATGCGGCACTGAATGCGGCATCGGGCGCTTATGCCGGCCAGTTTGGATTTACGGAAGACTTCGGAATCCAGAAGTTCTGGAATGGGACCTATTGGGTTTATCCATTTGCAAATCCGAGCACGTCGAGATTTACGCCACTGTTCTATACGACAAAAAAAGTCAATGGTGGCAACAGACTGACGGTTCTGACGGTCGGTGACAGTTTGTTGGACAATAAGATTATCCAAATGGAAACTGCAATTTACTCTCAGTTTGGTTTTGCTGGTTTTGGTATGGGGTTATGCGCCGCCGTGGCGTCTTCCGGTGCTTCTTATAATACCGGGGGTTTTAATTACTGGATTAATGGCCAGTATGGCACGGTTCCTTCCGGGGGTATTATTACTTATGACAACAATACGGTTTCGCCCATTCTCGGCGATACGATTGTTTTCCCATATATCAAGGAGAGTGGAGCGGGAACATTTAAGCTTCAGACTCAAAGCGATAGCGGTTCGTGGACGGATTTAGCCGGTTATACCAATGTCAGCGCAGCCAACTCAACGACCCTAGGTGCGGTTATTACGGCAACTGTGACGCGCGATTACTTGCGCGTTCGGATTGTCGGATTAACCGGGACAGTTCACACCGTTATGACTCCGGCCATCTATGATTCCACGTCCAGCGGTGCGTTAATTTGTTCCAGTACCCATCCTGGGATCAATTTAACACAAATGACGACGACATCGACGTCGATTACGACACCTATCTTATCGGCCCTTCCTCCAGACCTTACCTTTTATTGTAATACGGATGATGTTCCCACGCAGACAAACTATCTAGGAACATTCTATTCTAATCTTAGTGCAGCTTACGGACCAAATGACTGGGTGTTTATCGGTATCAGTCCTCAGGAGGATTTGACAGCGGCTGACCCGGCTGCTGTAGGACAAAACAGTGTCATAGCCGCTTTTGCGCTGGCCCATAATCAATCGTATTTCGACGACTATAGTCATTACATTTCATGGGCAGCAGCCAACGCGGCGGGGTTGATGACGGATGGAACGCATCCCAATCAACAGGGGCGGGAGCTTTCCGTTGCAATGATGTTTCAGCAGATGGGTTTTAATTCTTTCCTGAATAAAAACGTTTTGTCTATTGCGAGTCCTGCAAGTAGCCCAAGGGTTTTGCCACCCGGATCAGGTACGGTCAGCGGGCAAATGTCGTGGGTTAATAATTCAGCAAATACCTCGGCTTGCGATACCCAGGCGACTGTAACGATGCGCAAGGAGGGAGTTTTTGACTTCAGTGTTTTAGACTCCAAGTCGCAATCCAATCTATGGGGATTATTTGTCAATAAATCGACTTATTCCACGCCTAATTTGATCAGCTTTTTTGGTTATGGGGGAAGCTCGCTTTTTACGGTTGATCCAGCCACGGGTAATATTGTTTTTAACGGCACCGTTACTGCCTCGGGTGTTCTGACTGCTTCCGGAGGCCTTGGCTCGACTGCTCTTAATGCTTCGAATTTGTCCTCGGGGACGGTTCCAACCGCGAGGCTTGGTTCGGGAACGGCTAGTTCTACGACATCGCTTTATGGCGATGGTACGTGGAAGACAGCTCCGACGGGAACGGTGACAAGTGTTGCTCTTGCCGCACCTTCCTCGATCTTGACGGTGAGCGGTTCACCCGTGACAACCAGCGGAACACTGACCCTGGGCTTGGCCAATGCGCTTAATGCGGCCAATGGTTTGGTCCAGGTGGATGGTAATGGTTTATTGCCCGCGTATACTAGCGCATCAGTCGCTGGAGCCGGTACGATCACAGCAACCGGAACGACAACTATTACAGGGTCTGGAACGTCATTTACAACAGCTTGCAAGGTCGGTTCGGTTATTCAAAGTAACGGGGGAGCTATTCAGGCTACGGTGATTTCGATCACGGACAATACTCATATTACAGTAGATCAAAGCGTTACTGGAAGCGCCCTTACTTATAATATATTTCCGCCTGTTTTTCAGGGAAAAACGGGGGTAAATTCTACCTACGTATCCGTCATTGATGGGTATGGCGCGGTTAAAATTATAGCCGATCAAGGTTCCGATCAGCTGGAGTGGTATAATACCTCATCTGGTATCCGCTGGCGTGGCTATGAGGATAATTCCGGGAATTGGTACCTCCTTTCCAGTTCCAGCAATGGATGTCCTTTTTATGTGGATCACGCTGCCCCTGCCAATGCTCTTAAGGTGTTGAGTACCGGTATTTCTGTGACGGGAGCGGTGACACAAAGTTCCGTGACCAGTTCCCTGTTGAAGGCGGACGGAAGCGGGAACCTGGTTGCGGCGACAGCCAATTCAGATTATGCGAAGCCCCCGGTGATGACGTCGAATACGACAAGTACGATTACGTTCAATTCTTCGGGCAATACGGAGACGATTTATAATACGTCGGCAAGCACGATTGCTTCGGCGACGATTACGCTGCCGTCAACGAATTTGGCAGGAGAGATTTGCACCTATTCGACGCACGGCGCGCTTACGTCGGTGACGATGGCGGGAGCGACAATGGATGTGGGGCCTTCCTTGACCACCTTAGCCGCTGATTCAACTGCGCAGTGGCAGTCGGAATCGGCGAACGGTCATTTTGTGCGAATCAAGTGATCCTTATTTTACGAGCGGGTTGCCCGTCGCCCGGCGGTCGACGGCTACCATGGCTTAAACAAACTTCAGGAGTGGGCTGGCGAGTTGCACTCCTGATTTCAAAACAGAAAGAAAGATGAACAAGAAAATGAATTTTATTTTAAATGGTTTGGTTTTTATTCCCTGGAAATTAGTGCGGTTTTTATTGGTAGGCTTGGCTCCTGTCGAGCCTCGGACGACATGGAGGTCGTCTCTCCAAATTGTGATGGTCGCGCTTTTGCTAACAGGCATGTCGTTTGGTTTAGTGGCGTGCGCGAGTTCGGCGACAAGCACGACTTCAACTGGAGCCAGCCCAACGACTGCGACAAGTACGAGCTCAGAGATGATTGAGGCGGCGTTGCCGTTGATTCGGACGGGGGCTTCTGTGGCGACGGGAGCGGTGCTGAATTTCGCGGTGAAGCAGAGTAGTACGCGGACACGTCTGGCGAATGAGATGTATTCGGCAGCAAGCGCGGTTTATTCGCTTTCGGGCGGGACGTTTCCGACTCCGGCGCAGTTTCAATCGAGTATTCTGGCTTTTGGTGGTTCGCAGACGGATGCGAGTTATGCGCAGTTTGCGACGGCGATTTCGGGCCTTTATTCGTCGTATTATACGAAGCTGGTATCGGGTGATACGAAGACGGCGACGGATGTGCTGAATGCGATTGCGGGCGGGATTGAGGATGCGACTCAGTCTTATGTGACGGTACCTGTTGTCGCGACGAGTACTCCATCGACAACAACGAGCTTCTGAAATTTATGAGTGAGATTATTTCTCTAGGGACGGGGAAAATGAGTGTGTTTGGCGGTCCGGCAGATGAAGGCGTGGGGCCGAATGAAGGGCTTGCGCTGGTAGGACCGACCGATCTGGGTATTTGGTGGTATTCGAGTCTGTTTCTGCCGGAACAGCCGCCGGATACCACCGGCCTGGCGCGGCGTCTGAATCCGCAGGCATTTTACCTGGCGATGCGATGGGATTATTCGCTTTATTCGAAGCAGGTGCTGCGTCACGCGGTGGTGAAGCTGACGAATCCGGTGAATGAGCTTTATGTTTTTGCGCGTCCGGTCGATTTCGGGCCGGGGGATGGGTCGGTGATCGATGGGCAACCGACGAGGGATACGGGGAGAATTGCGGATTTGTCGCCGGGGGCGGCAGCAGCGTTAGGGTTGAATACGGATGATATGGTGAGGTGTGAGTTGATGGTGTGAGGAGAAGCAATGGGGATTTTTGGGGGGAGTTTAGCGTGAAATGGAATTTTGCGGACCATAAGAGGCGTTCCCAAGTACAACTTGGGAACGAGGAGAACTGCACCGCCGCTAGGGACAGCGGCGGCTACCTTGCTGAACTGATCCTTCGACACGTTCAGGATAACGGAATTTAAAGTGCGACGGTCGTAGACCGCCGCTACATTAAGAAAATCATGGCACCGGTTTTTATCGTGGGGGCGACGGGGGCGGGGAAAAGCGAGGCGGCGATGACTTTGGCTCGCAAGCATGGTGCGGCGATTTTGGCGATGGATGCGATGCAGGTGTATCGCGAGGCGGATATTGGGACGAGCAAGCCGTCGACCGCGGATCGCGCAGAGGTTCCGCATGGGGGGCTTGATTTGGTGGAGTTGGGTGAGAGTTTCGATGTGGCGCAATATTTGAAGTATGCGGCCTTGTTTTTACGGGAGCAGCGGGAGGCAGGTCGGCGGGTGATTATTGTGGGGGGGACGGGGCTTTATTTTCGGGCGTTGACGCAGGGGTTGTGCGAGGCGCCTCAGGGTTCGGATGAGTTGCGAGCGGAGTTGAATGCGCTTTCGACGGAGGAATTGCGGGAGAGGTTGAAGAAGATCGATCCGGCGATGCTGGAGCGGGTGGATGGCTCAAATCCGCGGCGGCTGGTGCGGGCAATCGAGGTGATGGAGGCGTCGGGACGTTCGTTGCGGGAGTGGCAAGAGGAGACACCGGAGGCGCTGGTTCAGGATTTCACGGCTTTTTGGATTCAACGGGAGAAGGCTGAGTTGGAGGGGCGGATCAAGGCGCGGGTGGAGGCGATGTTTGCGGCAGGTTGGGAGGAGGAGGTGCGGGGGTTGGTGGAGCGACATGGGATGGAAGCGGTGAAGAATTTTTCGGGGATTGGTTATCGGGAGATTGGGGAAACGTTGGAGGGTGGGGATTCCGTCGCCCGGCGGTCGACGGCTACCTTGAAAAGTGACATTTTGGTGGCGACGAGGCAGTATGCGAAGCGTCAGTTGACTTGGTTCGCGCGTGAGCCTATTTTGCGGAAAGTAATGCTCTCCGGCACCCAGCCCCTTCCCGCTGATTTGCTCTCTTCGTTTTGAAAGCGTCCCACCTGACTTCTCCACCTCCAGGTAATGAGCGTACGTTGCTCGTAGGACTGGAACGTTCCGATGAGAGTAAGTGGGACCATGCGGAGTCGTTGCAGGAACTGGGTGAGCTGGTGAAGAGCGCGGGGGGCGAGGTGGTGGATACAGCGATACAACGGAGACAGGCCCCAACAGCAGCTTATTACATCGGACCGGGTAAGGCGAATGAGTTGGCGGAGCTTTGCAAGCAGGGGAATATCGGAACGGTTATTTTCAACGATGAGTTGAGTCCCGCGCAGAGCCGCAATTTGGAAAAAGTTTTCGAGCGGAAGATTCTCGATCGGACGCAGTTGATTCTCGATATTTTTGCGCAACGCGCGAAGTCGAAGGATGGAAAGCTGCAGATCGAATTGGCGCAGTTGCAGTATCTGTTGCCGCGCCTGACCGGTATGTGGACGCATCTTTCGCGCCAGAGTGGTGGGATCGGGATGCGGGGTCCGGGTGAAACGCAGCTGGAAGTGGATCGTCGTCGCGTGCAAGAGAGGATCGCGCGGTTGTCGCGGGAGTTGAACGAGGTGCGGCAGCAGCGGGGCATTCAACGCGCGGGCCGGTTGCGGCAACATTGGCCGATTGTTTCGTTGGTGGGTTATACAAATGCGGGGAAGTCGACTTTGTTGAATAAGATGACGAATTCGGAGGTTTATGCAGCGGATCAGCTTTTTGCGACGCTGGATCCGACGACGCGGCAGTTTATTTTACCGAATAAGCAGAAGTTACTGCTAACGGATACGGTCGGTTTTTTGAAGGAGCTTCCGCACCATTTGATCGAGTCGTTCAAGGCGACGCTGGAGGAGGTGGCGGAGGCTGATTTACTTTTGCATGTGGTCGATTTGAGTCATCCGCTTTACGAGCAGCAGATGGCGGCGGTGCAGATTGTGCTGGAGGAGTTGAACGCGTGGGGAAAGCAGATGATCGTGGTGTTTAACAAGATTGACCGGGTGACGAATCCGGCGCTGATCGAGCATTGCCTGCATCATTATCCGAATAGCGTGGCGATTTCGGCAGCGACAGGCGATGGAATGCCAGGGTTGTTCGAGGAGATCGAGCATCAGGTGAAGTCGTGGCGGTTGCGGGTGAGGCTGGTGATTCCGAATCATTTGACGGCGTTGGTGGCGGAGTTGCATCGAGTGGGACGAGTGCTGGATATTAGTTATAAGGATGATGCGGTGACGTTGACGGCGCATGTGCCGCCGCAGTTGCAGGGGAAGATTAAGCCGTATGTGGTGGCGGAGGATGAAGAATTTGCGGATACAGGGAAGAACAAGATTCGGAAATCGTAGGATTATCTCGAGTACCACCTGAGCAAATAATTAGAGGTTCTTCGACAACCCCTTCGACTTCGTTCAGGGCTCGGCTTGCTGCCTCGGCTGCCGAAGAATGACAATCTTTTTTATGAGTCGCTTATGCGACTTCCGTCGCCCGGCGGTCGATGGCTTACCTACGGAGGAAGGCACCGCCGCTAGGGACAGCGGCGGCTACCTCTGAACTGATCCTTCGACATCGCTCAGGATGACGGAGGGGAAAGGACGGTGGCGAGGGGTTGCAGGAGAATATTAAGCCGTATAGGGTGGCGGGCGATGACAGGGATTTCCATCCGGGAGCTTCCGGCGGCGGAGAGGCCGCGGGAGCGATTGCTGAATCAGGGAGCGAATGCGCTGAAGACGGCGGAGCTTCTGGCGATTTTGTTGCGGACGGGGACGAGCGAGCGGCCCGTTCTCGATCTGGCCGAATTTTTACTGACTCATTTTGGATCGCTGGAGGCGTTGAGTCGCGCGCCGGTGGGTGAGTTGGCGAAGATCAAGGGGATCGGGCAGGCAAAGGCAATTGGGTTGAAGGCGGCTTTTGCGTTGGCAGCACGGCTGGCGCGGAGTGAAGCGGAAGCGCGTTCGGTGGATACGCCGGAGGATGTGTCGCGGCTTTTGGGCGAGGAGATGCGCTTGCTCGATTATGAGAGCGTGCGGGTGATTTGCCTGAATACGAAGCATAAGGTGCTGGCAGTGGAGGAAGTGACTCGAGGGACGTTGAATGAGAGTCTTTTTCATCCGAGGGAGGCGTTTCGTCCGGCGCTGGCACGTCAGGCACATGCGGTGATTCTGGTGCATAATCATCCTTCGGGGAGTACGTCGCCGTCGGATGCGGATGTGCTGGTAACGCGGCGAATGAAACAGGCGGGGGAGCTGTTGCAGATCGAGCTACTGGATCATGTGATTCTGGGCGCGCCAGGCAAGGGAGATGAGCGAAATTTTTTCAGTTTTAAAAATGAAGGGTTGTTATGAGTGTGAATATTCATTCGACGGCGATTATTGATCCATCGACAAAGCTGGGAGTGGAGGTGCGGGTGGGACCCTATGCGATTATCGAGACGGGGTGCGTGATCGGTGATGATTGCGAGGTGCGGGCGCATGCGGTGATTTGCAGAGGGACGGTCATGGGGGCGGGCAACCAGATCGGTTACGGGGCGGTGATCGGCGCGGAGCCGCAGGATTATGCGTTCAAGGATACGAGCTCACGAGTGGAGATTGGTTCGGGGAATAAGATTCGCGAATACGTGACGATTCATCGCGCGACGAAGAATGGCAGTGCAACGCGAGTGGGGAATAATAATTTTCTGATGGGCGGGGTGCATTTGGGGCACGATGTGCAGATTGGGAATCATGTAGTTTTGGCAAATAACACGTTGTTGGGCGGTTATGTGCAAGTGGAGGATCGCGCATTTCTCGGCGGCGCAACGATCGTTCATCAGCATGTACGAATTGGTCGCCTGGTAATTACGAGGGGAGGGACGCGGCTGGGAAAAGATGTGCCTCCTTATTTTATGGCGGTGGCGACGAATCAGGTGAGTGGGATCAATCGCATTGGGTTGCGGCGAGCCGGTTTTTCGCAGGAGACACGGCGGGCGATTCAGGAGGCATATAAGTTGATTTATCGCTCGGGGTTGAATATCGGCCAGGCGTTGGAACAGCTTCAGGGCAAGTTTACTTTTCCGGAGATGGTGCATTTGATCGAGTTTATCGGCAGTGCGAAGCGGGGGATTTGTCGGGATCGGATGGGTGGGGAGGAAGAGATCGAGGAATAGATTTTAAAGTGCGACAGTCGCAGACCGCCGTTACATTCATGAAATGAAGGTTCCTCAGAAGATCGAAGCGGATGGATTGCGGGCCTATGAGCGGGTGTGCGCATTCGAGCAGTTGAGACGACGTCGATTGCCGGTGATTTATTGCCTGTTTCCACTCCTATTTGTGGTGTGTGGTTTTGGGTCACTGATGGGAAACCGTCCGGAGCTGGCCGTTGTGTGCCTGGTAACAGCGATTTTATTTTCTGTGGTAGCGTGGCTGAATTGGCGAAGGCTTTCGCAGCGATATGCGAAGAATCTTGAAATTTTAGCCGAACTGGAGAGTACCTATGGTGATGAGTTGCCGTGGATCAAGGTGGAGAATCATTTTGCCGCACTGGAGCAGTTGAAGCGGAATTTGGAGGAGGAGAGGAAAAAGGATGATGGGGTTGAGTTATGAGCGGGTAGTGTTGTTCCTAGACATAATCTGGTGACGCTTTTTACGCTGTTTGGATAGAGAGCCGTATCTCTCGACTGCGGCTCGAGTCGTCTTATGTTTAAACACACCTTGGGGCTCACCTTCGCTCGAGATGACAGAATGGCTGCGAGCAACGTCGAGCCTTCGCTCGGGACGACGGAACAGCGATTAGATGAGGGGGCTGGCGAGCCAGCGGATGAGGTCCCAGGCGCTTTGGCCAGCAAGGAGGAAGTGGTCGCCGAGGATGAGCATGCCGAGGACGATGAGGGCGAGAAGGATGGAAAGGAGGGTCCAGGCTTTGATGTAGCAAGGGTTATAAGAAGGAGGCTGGGCGCTCATGATGGAAAAAGTAGGAGGAGTTAGGTAAAAGGTAAAGTGGGAAGACGATGAAAATCCGTCGCAGAGCCTGCGATGGCTACACGGACGACACGGAGGTCGTCCCTCCAAACTGCGTTCTATCGATAATGGAGTTGCGCGGAGAAGGGCGTTCTCAAGTACAACTTGGGAACGAGGGAAGCATTGGTCATCCCGAGCTTGTCGAGGGATCAGACGCGTTAGAAATGATCGATAAGTCGGAGAGTTGAAAGGTAAAGTCTTTTCGTGATCGCCAAATTTTCAGGAAAGCGAATACGTGTCTGGTCCCTCGATAAGCTCGGGATGACGATCTTTTTTTAATGAGTCGCTTTCGCAACTTCCGTCGCCCGGAGGTCGACGGCTACCTTAGGCGGCTTGGGCGACGATGCTTTGGCGGGCGGCCATGGCGGTGAAGATGCCGTTCTGGGAGAGGAGTTCGTCGAAGCGACCTTGTTCGACAATGCGGCCTTTTTGGATGACGAGGATTTGGTCCATGGAGCGGAGGGTGGAGAGGCGATGGGCGACGCAGATGACGGTGCGATTTTCGGCGAGGTGGTCGATGGCTTTCTGGACTTCGGCTTCGGATTGGGAGTCGAGGGAGGCGGTGGCTTCGTCGAGGACGAGGATGGGGGCGTTGCGGATGAAGGCGCGGGCGATGGCGATGCGTTGGCGCTGTCCGCCAGAGAGGCGGAGGCCACGTTCGCCGAGAGGGGTGTCGTAACCGTTGGGGAGGGCTTCGATGAAGTCGTGGGCGTGGGCTTCGCGGGCGGCGGCGATGATTTCATCGCGGGTGGCGCCGGTTTTTCCGAAGGCAATATTTTCAGCGACGGTGGTGTTGAAGAGGAGGATGTCCTGGCTGACGAGGGCGAGATGGAAGCGGAGGTCGGCGAGGCGGAAGGATTCGATGGGTTTACCGTCGATTTCGATCTGGCCGAAGGTGGGGTCATAGAATCGGAAGAGGAGGTTGATGAGGGAACTTTTTCCGGAACCGCTTTCACCAGCAAGTCCGAGGCGTTCACCTCGCCCGAGCTTGAAATTGATTTTGTCGAGGACGGGGCCGTCGCCGTAGGAGAAGCTGACGTTGCGGAATTCGATGCCGTGGGTGAACTCGGACATGGCGATGGGATTTTCAGCTTCGCGGACAGTGGGCTGGAGTTTGAAGAGCGCCATGAGACGTTCAAGGGAGATGGAGAGGTTAGTGATGTAAATGCCGATGCCGCTGAGTTTCTTGAAAGGTCCGAAGAAGAGGCCGAGGGCGACGATGAAGGAGACCATCTTGTCGAAGGTGCAGTGGGTCCAGAAGGCGTAGAGGAGGACGGCGCTGATACCCATGGCGTTGAGGGTCTGGACGATGGGGCTGAGCATCTCGCGACTCTGGATGCTTTTCATGTTGAAGTAGGCCGACCGTTGCGCGGACTTGTAGAAGGCCTGGGCGTGAACTTCTTCCAGCGAGTAGGCCTTGGTGATGCGGACGTTCTGGAACGATTCCATGGTGATGTTTCCCTGGCCAACATTGGTGGCGAAGTCACGGCGTCCCAGTTCCTTGATTTTTCTGGTGATGAGGCGGGTGGGAATGACACAGAGGGGAAGGAAGGCGAGGGCAATAAGCGTGAATTTCCAGTCGATGAGAAGCATCATGCCGAGAACACTGATGATGGTGATCGGTTCCTTGATGAGGTCGGAGAGGCCGAGTTTGAGAAAGTTGTTGAGGTTGGCACCATCAGTTTCAATGCGGGCGATGAGTTCGCTGGTGGTTGTGCGATGAAAGTAATCGAGCGAGAGAGAACTGATCTTGCAAAAGGCATCTCTTTTGACGTCATTGGTGATGCGCTGGCCGCTCCAGGCGAGGAGGTAACTGCTGCCGTATCCGAGAACACCGCGCAAGATGACACAGAGCGGTATGAGAAGCAGGCAGCCGAGGCATTGTTTCCAATCGAGAGGACGATCTTTCAAGGGAAGCCATGGGTCAATGACGACGTAGAATTGTTCCTTGAGGGCCCTCGCCTTCGCTTTCAAGCCATGTATAGCGGGACTTTCCCCTTCTTCTTTTAGCGCCTCCGCTTGGCGGCCTTTTTCGGTGATTTCCTGAACTTTGACGGGATCGTTCAGGCGGTTGGCGATGGTCCAGACGCTGCCCATGAAGAGGCCGTTGGAGACGCCGAAGAGGAGAGCGAGGAGAATACCGAGGACGAAGCGCAGCCAGTAGCGGCGAAGATAGGGTCGGGAAAACCGCGCGGTCTCGAGTAGGGTGTGCATTAGCTAAACATTCATGTTAGCGGGTAACCAAGGATTGGACAAGATCGCCTCGTTTGCGGCAATGGGTCAGTTTGCTGTGATCCGGTGAGGAAAACGTTTTGGGAGGATTTTTTGCAGGGCGATGAGCGGGAGGATTTATGATGATGGCATGATCGGAAGACGCTTTTCATGCTGTTTGGAAAAACGGCAATATCTCTCGACTGCGGTTCGAGTTGATGATGTGCTCAAACATACCTTGTGACTCACCTCCGCTCGAGATGACGGATCGTACTAAGTGGGAATGTTCTCGATTTAGGTGTGGTTGTTTTGGCAAGGTAGTCGTTTCCGCTTTATGTCTTCCTTAAACATGTCATCGCAAAAAATTCTGGTTACCGGAGCTGCTGGTTTTATCGGCTCGCGGGTGGCGGCTTTGTTGCAGGAGCAGGGTTGCGAGGTAACGGGGCTGGATAGTTTCAACGATGCGTACGATGTGCGTCTGAAGAATTGGCGCTGGTCACAGCTGGAGAATAAGGGCGGCTTTGATTTGCATCGTTTGGACCTGAACAATGTCGAGGGGCTGAAACGGCTTTTTGAACGGCAGGAGAAGGGGCATTCGGTGCCGTTCGATGCGGTGATCAATCTGGCAGCGCGCGCGGGAGTGCGGGCGTCGGTGGAAAATCCGGCGGTATATGTGTCGGCGAACGTGTCGGGGTCGTTGAATCTGCTGGAGATGTGCCGTCATTTTGGGGTGAAGAAGTTTGTGCTGGCTTCGACGTCGAGTCTTTATGGGAAGGATCATGCAACGCCTTACCGTGAGGATATGAATACGGATCGCCAGCTTTCCCCTTATGCGGCGACAAAGAAGGCGGCGGAGGCGATGGCTTACACGTATCATTTTCTGCATGGGCTCGATGTGAGCGTGTTGCGTTACTTTACGGTCTACGGCCCGGCGGGGCGGCCCGATATGACGCCGTTGCGGTTTACGCAGCGGATTCGGGAGGGGAAGACGATTACGATTTTTGGCGACGGATCGCAGTCGCGCGATTTTACCTATGTGGATGATATTGCACGGGGGACGATTGCGGCATTGCGTCCAGTGGGTTACGAGGCGTTCAATCTCGGGTCGGATGAGCCGCTGAAGTTAAGCGCGATGATTGCGTTGATCGAGGAGCTGACGGGCGAGAAAGCGAAGATTGATTATCGTCCGTGGCATCCGGCAGATATGATGGCGACATGGGCCGATATTTCGAAGGCGCGGAAGATTCTGGAGTGGTCGCCGCAGACGACTTTTCGCGAGGGTTTGGGGAAGTTGGTGAAGTGGTACGATGAGAATCGTGCGTGGGCAAAAGAGATCGATACGGATTGAGGAGGAGAGCAATAGAGTTGCGCTGATAAGTGCGTTCCCAAATGGAATTTGGGAACGAGGAAAAGTGAAATCCTCCCGCATGCGCAGTGTGGATTTGTCCGTCGCTCGGAGATCGACGGCTACCTGCCCGGGCCACATGGAGGTCATCCCTCCACGAAGCAATGGAGGTTGGAAACGAGGGAAATCTTCCCGCATGCGCAGTGTGGATTTGTCCGTCGCTCGGAGATCGACGGCTACCCTGCCCGGGCAACATGGAGGTCATCCCTCCACAAAGCACCGGAGTTTAGGAACGAAGTTATGTTTCTCTAGTGATGATGAGAATGGAAGCCGAACCCGAATCCAAAAAAGATGGGTGGCCCGCCGTATCCACCGTAATAAGGACCAGGGGGACCGTAATAGTAAGGTCCGGGGGGGCCGTAATAATAAGGTGGAGGTCCGGCGTAATAACCAGGAGGTGGCGGGGTGGGCGCGGGTACCCAATAGCCGCTGGGGCTATTTTGGATCTGGGTGAATTGGTCGGCGCGTCCTGCCACCACAGAGGCAAAGAGGAGGGCTACGGCGGGGAGTATGGAGATGATTAGTTTCTTCATCGTTCTTTATAAGACGCTGGCGATAGACAAAAGGTTCAAAAAAATGGGGTCTTGGGCCAAAATGTAATTGAGTATGCTTAAACTTTAAGGCGAGCTTCTTCGAGGTCGAGTTCGTGTTCGATTTTGTGCATGACGTCGTCGCCAATGACCCCGGAGCGGCGCATGCCGACGATGATGTGGCGTTCAGTGGAGATCATGACATGACGAAGGCGGCGGAGGCTGACGACGTGATGGCGTTTGTCGCTCCAGCCGAGTTGGTCGGCGAGGTCGTCTTTGAGGGCGAGGGCGCGTTCGCGGTAAAACTGTTCGACACTGTCGATGACCGCTGCTGGAAATTTTTCTTCTTCGCGTATCTTGGCGATTTTTTCGAGAACGGCTTCGGACATGCGATTACGGGCTTCGATTTCTTCCTGCGCCGCGCTGCCGTCGTCGCCCACGTTGAAATAACGAATGAGAGGCGGCAGGGTGAGGCCCTGGAAAACGAGCGTGGTGAGGATGACGCTGAAGGCGAGAAATTGGACGAGGTGGACGCGGGCATCGGGAAAATTGGTATAACCTTCGAGGGCAAGGGCGGCGGCGAGCGAGACAATGCCGCGCATGCCGGACCAGCTGATGATGAGGACCTGGCGCCAGTCGGGGAAGACTTCGTGTTTCCGAATGCATTTACTAACCCAGAAGGGGATGTAGGCGCCGGGGAAAACCCAGCCGACGCGGACAAGAATGCAGGTGACGTTGATGACGAGAGCGTAAAATAAAAGTTGTGACCATGAGTAATCAACGATTCCAGCGAGGATGCCAGGTAGTTGAAGACCGATGAGGACGAAGACGATGCCGTTGAGCAGGTAGACGACCATTTGCCAGAAGGCCTGGGCCTGAAGGCGGATACTGGAGATCATGATTTCAGGCGATTCCCAGCCGAGATAGAGACCGGTGGTGACGACGGCGAGGACGCTGGAAACGTGGCACGTTTCGGCAGCGAGATAGCTGCTGAAGGGGGTGAGGAGAGAGACGGTAAGAACAATTTGCGCGCCGTCATTCATGATACGTCGGCGAACCAGGTTGACGATGTAGGCGACAACGAGTCCGACAGCAACTCCGCCAACTGCAATGTAGATAAATGTTCCCGGCAACCAGGCGCCTCCGACCAGCGGCATTCCGGTGGTTGCGACGATGAGGGAAATTTTGAAGGCGACAAGGCTGGTCGAATCATTGACGAGGCTTTCTCCCTCCAGAATGGTGACGACACGGCGCGGGAGGCCAAGACTCTGGGCAATGGCGGAGGCGGCGATGGCATCGGGCGGAGAAATGATGGCTCCAAGAACAAAACCGGAGGCAAGAGGAAAACCGGGGATGAGGGCGTGGGAAACGTAGGCAACGGTAATGGTAGTGGCAAGGACGAGGCCGATGGCGAGGAGGGAGATAGGGCGCAATTCGCGACGGAAATCGCGCCAGGAGGTGTAGAAGGCCTGGATGTAGAGTAGTGGCGGCAGAAAAATGAAGAAGATAAAGTCGGGGTCGATGGTCAATCTTGGTAGATGCGGAATGAAGCTGATGAGGAGTCCACCGATGACGAAGAGGATGGGGTAAGGGATGCAGAGCCGACGCGCAAGGAGTCCCAATCCGAAGACGAAGGTCAGGAGAAGGACGAAGATGATCGCGTAGTGCATGGGGAGTGATCGGACGGAATTTACGTTGCTAAAATTGCTTTGTCATCCCGAGCTTGTCGAGGGATCAGAAGCGCATTCGTTTCCCAACAAGTCGGATGATCACGGAAAGATACTGTATTCCAACTACCCGACTGATTGATCATTCATCGCGTGTCTGATCCCTCGACAAGCTCGGGATGACAATTTTTTTAAATTTAAAAATTAATGCGCTTCGAGCCAGTTGGCGCCGAGGCCGGTGTCGACGACGATGGGGACGCGGAGGTTGGGGAGGGCGTTTTTCATGCGGTCGCGGACGATTTCGAGAACGCGTTCTTTTTCCTCGAGGTGGAGATCGAAGACGAGTTCGTCGTGGACCTGGAGCAATAGTTTCGTGCGCCAGTTTTCTTCGCGGGCGGCGCGCGCGATTTGGACCATGGCGATTTTGATGAGGTCGGCGGCGGAGCCCTGGATGGGCATGTTGATGGCGTTGCGTTCGGCGGCGGCGCGGACGGTGGCGTTGGCGGAGCGGAGGTCGGGGAGATAACGGCGGCGTCCGGTGATGGTTTCGACGTAGCCGCGTTCACGGGCGCGGGCGACGGTGTCGGTCATGTAGTTTTTGATGCCGGGGTATTGGGCGAAGTAGCCGTCGATGAGCGCCTTGGCGTCGGCACGCGGGATGCCAAGCCGCTGGGAGAGTCCGAAGGCGGAGATGCCGTAGCTGATGCCGTAGTTGACCATTTTAGCCTGGTTGCGCTGGGTTTTGGTGACTTGAGCAAGAGGCAGTCCGAAGACTTTGGCAGCGGTGGCGCGGTGGATGTCTTCGCCGCTGGTGAGCGCTTCGAGGAGTCCGGGGTCTTGAGTGAGTGCGGCAAGAATGCGGAGTTCGATTTGCGAGTAGTCGGCGGAGAGGAGAGTGTATTCCTCGTTGCGCGGGACGAAAGCGCGGCGGATTTCGCGACCCGTAACGGTGCGGATGGGGATGTTTTGCAGGTTGGGGTCCTGCGAGTTGAGGCGGCCTGTGGTGGTAGAGAGTTGATAGAAGGTGGTGTGGATGCGGCCATCGACAGGCGAGATGGCAGCGGGCAAAGCGGTGATGTAGGTGGAGAGGAGTTTACTGGCTTCGCGATGTTCGAGGACTTGTTCGATGATGGGGTGGAGCGGCGCGAGGGCGGTGAGCGTTTGTTCGTCGGTGGCGTACTGACCGGTCTTGGTTTTCTTGGCGTCTTTCATCAGCGCCAGTTTGCCGAAGAGGAGTTCACCCAGTTGTTTGGGCGAGGCGATGTTGAAGGTGGTTCCGGCGTGCTGGTAGATGGAGGTTTCGAGCCGGACGATTTCGGCCCGCAATTTTTTACCGACGTCTTCCAGCGCAGCGGGGTCGAGGCGGATGCCTTCGTTTTCCATGGCGGCGAGGACGGGAAGAAGCGGTGATTCGATTTCGTGAAAGACTTTTTCCTGGCCCGATTCGTGGAGTTTGGGGGCAAGAATGTCGTGGAGTTGCAGGGCGAGGTCGGCACGTTCCATGGCGCGACGAGCAGCAAGCTGGGCAGCGTCGGGAGCTTCGAGTGCGACGAGAAAATCCTGCTGACCGGTTGTAGTGTCAGCGGGGATGGGAGTGTAGTTGAGAAGCGATTCGGCGACGAAGTCGAGGGTGTGACGGAGGTCGGGGAAGATGACGGAATGAGCGAGAGCGGTGTCGAATAATCCAGTCTGAATCTGAGCCGGGGATTGAAGATTCGTGGGAAGGGAAAGTTCGGTTCGACTCACGGGTTCCGTTATCGATTTAACACTTGCCGCGGAAAACCAGGAGCGCAGACCCGATTTGAGATCGTGACCGATGAGGATTTTGTCGGCGGTTTCGAAAAGAGGAGAAAGAAGCGGCAGGAGATTTTCGTGAAAGGGTATGTAGTAGGCTTGTCCGGCCCGATTGGAGAAAGCAACGCCGCGCAAAGCGCTCTTAAGATCGAGGTCGAAGGAGATGGCGATGCTTTTGAGTTCAGCGAAGGTAGTAAGGAGAGTGCGTTGCGTGGCAGCGGCGGTGACGATTTGGTAATTGGGGTTGTTGTCGTCGATGGTACGGAGCGCGA
>Ga0207048_10147_pt1 | contig 22744 bp, 17 predicted proteins | sample Alteio_BWMinCont_65_FD_153301 | JGI IMG/M metagenome (GOLD analysis project Ga0207048, IMG submission 153301) | Enriched cells from forest soil in Barre Woods Harvard Forest LTER site, Petersham, Massachusetts, United States -... | ecosystem: Environmental > Terrestrial > Soil > Temperate forest >...
TGGACGTTGCTCACGTATATGAAGTGTCCAAGCGAATGGTCTTTATGGAGGCTGTAACCGAGAAGTTGACGGTGGAATATGATTCATTTAACGGCATCGTAGAGCACCTCATCGAACAAGCAAAGCAAGACCTCGGCTCGGAGGGGCTTTCCGTGGGAGAGGCGGTGTTTTCTTTGGAGCTGGACATGCTTTATGGTGGCCAGGTCAACGTAAAACGCATGTCATCCCCATTGCTCTACATACGAACCCCGCAGGACGTCGAGGCGGTCTATAAAGCGTTCGAAAAGGAATTTTCTGAATCATTTAGTCCGCTAGTCGTGAACCGCCCGGCTCTTACTTAGCCGCATTTTGCCACCAAAATACGTGTCAGGATTTAAATATCCCAGAACCAAGTCGGCATCCGTCACCGTAGGTTCCGTTCCCCCCATGTTGTAACACGCTGGTCCAGGCATGGATCCTGCGCTGCGAGGCCCAACGTCAATTCTATTGCCTATGGACTTATCGATCGACGCGATCGATCCACCCCCGGCTCCTATTGAGATTGTCTGCAGCATCGTGACACCGACCATCCATGTGTCGATTATCGGTCTGAAGTCGTACGCTCTCACGCTTTCCTCGACCACCAAGCCGATGTCAAAGCTCGTGCCGCCCATATCAGCAGCTACGACGTTCTTGTAGCCAAGAACTCCAGCGAAGTGTGCTGAGCCCATTAAGCCCGCTGCCGGACCTCCGTTAAACGTTCGGCATGCTGAGGTCTTAAAGATATCCGCGCTTCCTCCAGAATTGTGAATCATGAGGAAGCTCCCTCTGTACCCGCGAGATCGTAGTTTGTCCCAAGTTGTCGACATTTCACGCTGCATTGCTTGCTGCAAATATGCATCGAGCACCGCCGTCATGGTTCGCGCGTACTCACCGAGCTTCGCGATGACGTCGCTAGAAAGCACGACCGGTAAATACCCAATGTGGTATTCCTTGTACTCCTCCCGAATTATTTCCCTAACCCGACGTTCGTGAAGCGGATTGGAGAACGACCACAGGAACGATACAACTATGGCTCTGACGCCCTGATCAACTAGCTGGCGTAGTTTGAGTCGACAGTCGTCCTCATCCAGCGCCCGGATGACGTTGCCACCGGAATCGATACGCTCGCGAATGCCTACAATGTGCTCACGACTAACGAGCGGCGTTGGCTTTGTTTGGACAGCGAGATTTCTGCGCTCCGCGACCCGCTTACCATCGACCCATTGCGCACCGCGACCGATCAGAATCGCGTCTTCATGCCCTTCCGTGGTCATCAAACCGATTCTAGGACCCTTCCGCTCTATTAGGCGATTCAGAGCGACAGTAGTGGAGTATCGAACGACTTGGACGCGAGCCAACAAGTGCGCCGCCGTAGTGTCGACAACCTTAGCGCAGTCTTCTACTGCATTCATGAAGCATACAGAAAGATCCTGTGGAGTCGTCGGCGACTTGACAATGTAGCGCTCCCCCGAAAGGGTCAGCACGAGATCGCAAAACGTTCCGCCAACGTCGATATCAATGGAGTCCAGACTGTGCTGAGACGGTTCAACCATCTGCGCCCTCACCCTCTCTCGCGGTCGTCAATCGGCTGTCTTCAAGCCTAAGCTCGCCACTGGCAAGCCTGCGTTGCAAGCTGCGAACATCTAACTCGATGTCGTGCGTAATCGGGTGCCCCGGCGGCAAATACTCTGATTCGATTTGTCTGCCGCAATGAGGGCAGTAGAATTCCAGTATCCGAACCCAGTCTGGGTCGGGGGAAAATGTAAACTCTCCCTTAATTATGGCTGGATGAACGGTTCTTGGGTCCCGTTCAAATACGAGACATCCCCACTTATAGTTCTCGTGGGCAGATTTGAGATTGTTACCACAACTATGACACACCCAAAGCTCTGTTCGTATGTCCAGATCCAAGTACTCGGTTACGCGAATTCGATGCATGATTGTGATCCCTCTTAATGCACCCGTGGAATGCGCGTAAGCCGACCATTCCCGTATTCATCAACCTCAAGACCCCAACCGGGCGGAATCAAGCAAGTCAACGTATCGGCCGCCGCTAATGACGGTCCCTGCACCATTTGCCCGACGGCTAACCGGTTCCAATCGAAAATTGAACCTACCTGCCAGACCCCGTCGAAATATAGATTGCGGGTGGAAAGCGATGGCGCGGCCTTCCGCGAACCTGCGCGGTTTCTATTAGGCTTGGGTTCAAACGCGGGCATTGGATAAGAGGCGCTCACCACGACGGTGACAATCCTCACCGTCTCACGTGCGCCCTGAAACTGTTCAAGCGCCGCGACGATGTTGCGCTCCACGTCCTTCGCATCGCATGCCTGGCCGATTGCCCCTATGGCGAGTGTACTCTCGTGTTGTTGTGAGTCGACGACGCGACACTCGACTTCGTACATCGCCTTACTCAGCTCAAAGCCTTCAGCCCGCAGGTCCGCCGCCGCTTGTGCGACCATCGACACCACGGCATTGGATGCCACCATTTTGTACCCTTGATCCGACCGCTGAGTCACGATGCTTCGTTCGTATACATGTACCACGCTGGAGATCGCCGATCCGAAGGCGCCCAACACCGGCGCGAGGCCGAAGACCCAGCATTCACCGATGCCCAGTTGATCGCAAACCAGCGCGCCAAACATTGGACCGTTACCCCCGAAGGCAAACAGTGATAGATCCTGTTGCAAAACACCGCTCGCGGAGGCGACACCAGCGACGAGACGGCTCATCTGCGCCACCGCCTCATTTCGAACATCCTCTGCCACGCTCTCTATCGCCCGCCCGGGACATTGCAGCTGCTCTGCAAGTATTTGCGTCGCTCGATTAGAATCAAGCATTCTTCTTCCGCCCAAAAACGCCACAGGGTCCAAATATCCGAGGCACAACAGCGCGTCCGTTAGCGTGGCGCTCTCGCCGCCGAGGCCATAACATGCAGGTCCGGGCGCTGATCCCATACTTTCGGGCCCAAGCTCAATCTTGCCAGAATCGTGCCGCTTCGCGACGCTCCCGCCGCCAACAGCCAACGATTGCAGCAGTGGCATCCGAGTACGCACCGGAATGCCGAGAAAATCGCCGCAACCCAAATACATTGGCTTACCATCTCTGATTGCACTCGCCTTCGTGGTCGTGCCCCCGACGTCCAGAGCGATTACTGCAGCGCGCTTGTAGCGTTGCGCAAAATACGCACCTCCGTAAGTGCCAAATACCGGTCCTGATTCTATTGTGTCAATGGCCTTTGTCTTGCCGAGACGCGCGACTCCACCATTTGTATGCCCGATGAGAAGAGGACCAGCCCAGCCGAACTCATCCCGAAGAATGTCTTCCGCGTCAAATAGAGATGTCGCTAGTTCAGAATGCACATACGCATTAATGAGCGAACAGTGCGTGCGAGTCGTATCATCGACCGTCTGTGCCATCTCGCTGCCCAACAGTATCGGAACCGCTCCGAGAAAGTGGTCTGGATATTGCGCTTGGATTAGGCGTTTAGCTCGTTGCTCCTCCACATTCTGCGGATATTGACCTAGATAGCTGATGCAGACCCTGCGCGCGCCTTCTTGCAGCAATGCTCGCACCGCCGTCACCAATTCCCGCGAAGACGCATCCGATGTCATGCCTATTACATTGGTCTTCGATACAACTCGATCTACTATCGGTGAGACCTCCCGGCCATAGAGCGTCTCTTCAAATGTAGGCGTAACTAAGAGACCGACTTTCGAGCCTTTTAGCTCTGCCAGCACATTCGTAGTTATTGTAGAGGACCAACGGATTTGAGCTACATCGAGAAGAAAGGCGGCCGCCGAGTTATAACCCAGCGACGTGGCCGCCAACGCGAGCGCGTCACGAAAACAAACGGTGAAGTCGTGCGGTGTTGTTTCGACCTTAAACGAATGCAAGCCGCGTGGGCCAGAAACGACGACATCCGTCATCGTTCCTCCAGTGTCAATGTCAACCAGCACGCGCTGCTCCCCTGGCCCTGAGACCAGTCCCCTGCATAAAGCGTTCTTCGCAGCTAGCTATAAAATGCTCCCATGCATTGTGCTGGCTGTCAAGATACGTTTACGGTTCGTAAAAGGTGCAGGTACTGCGTGCTGGCCCGATTTGGGAAGCACATTTTGAGCGGGTTGCGTTTGCTGTAACCAGAGGATTAAACTCCGATTTACGTTCCGTAAACCCTTTGGCATATTCTAAAAATACGTTGCAGGACGTTCATTAGCGAAACTTCTCGATGCGGCCATCCATTCCCTACGGAGCTTATTGGTCCACACCTTTCGCCAAGTGGCAGGGGTCATTTTCACACCTGCATAGTCTGCGGTTCGCCACATATGCGGCGCAGGACCTTTTCCGACGTAGGAACATCGACGTGAGGGTTATCGATTGGGGGGTGCTGGGTTATACCGTTCCGCAATCCGGGGCCTTCTACGGATTGCCATGGACTATGGGTATGTTAGGCGCGGTAGATGTTGCGGGCCCGACCATAAGCCAAGCTTGCTCGACAGGGGTCGCCTGTGTGGCCGCAGCCGCAGCGGAGATTGAATGCGAGCGAGCGAGGGTTGCGCTCGTTATTACCGCCGACAGAGTGTCAAACGGACCACAAATCTACTACCCGAATCCACCAAACGAGGGGACGACGGAGGATTGGGTTCAGAGTAACTTTGCTCATGATCCACTATCCAGAGGCAGTATGCTCGAAACAGCTGAGCGTGTTGCTTATCAGTGGAAAATCGAGACCAGTGAGCAAAACGACATCACTCTGCGACGATACGAGCAATACTTAGATGCGACGGCGAATGAGGCTGCATTCTTGCGGCGGTTTATGTCGCTGCCTTTCGCCGTCCCCAACGAAGAACATTGCGACACGGTAGCTACGCTTACCGGTGACGAGGGGATTTATCCGACGACTCGGGAGACCTTAGCGCGTCTAGCACCGGTTATAACGGGCGGGACGGTAACCCGCGGCGGACAGACTCATCCGGCGGACGGAAACGCGGGAATGATTGTTTGTCGTGCGGATTTAGCACGCGAACTTGCGCGAGACTCGGCAATTGCGGTGGATATCGTTGGCTTTGGTACGGCTCGGGAGCGAGTCGGGTTTATGCCAGCGGCTCCAGTTCCCGCTACTCGGCGTGTCCTTGAGCGGTCCGGATTGAGGATCTCAGATATATCGGCGATCAAGTCGCATAACCCATTTATCGTCAACGACATAGTGTTCGCGAGGGAATTAGACGCGGACGTTATGAAAATGAACAATTTTGGCTGCTCACTCATTTGGGGTCACCCGCAGGGACCCACCGCGCTTCGGTGTCTCATTGAGTTAATAGAAGAGCTCGTTCTAAGAGGAGGAGGATATGGCTTGTTTCAGGGTTGCGCTGCAGGCGACACGGCCATGGCGGCCGTTATCAAAGTTCATTAGCCATGCCGCCTCCTCGGCGACCGCGCTCGACGAGCCGCAGTAGTCGTCCTTCGTCGGACGGATGCCCGGCCCGTCTTGGCGACTCGGTCATTGGGCTCGGGTTGCAAGATGCCAGTTGTCGCAATTTTATAGAAAATTTCGACGACCTGATCCATAGTGACCCGTCCTTCCGGGTGATACCATCGCGAAAGCCATTGCCACATACCGATGATGCCGAACGCCGCAATCTTGGGTTCGACGTCCTTTCTAAATGCACCGGCCTTTTGGCCTCCAACGATCAGCGACAGCAGCGCTTTGTCGTATGCTTTCCAAATCGCCCGCAGCGCCCGAAACTTCGGTTTGGCCGACACAGCGCCCGATTCGCGTGTGGCCACCGCCATCTCAAGATAGTGTGGGTTGAAGCGCTCCAAGTGGTTGCGGATTGCAAACCGCAAACGCTCCTGGAAAGACAGGTCATCTCGAGCGACGACGGCGAGCAAACCCTCCAGGAGCGCTTTGCTTTGCGCGGCGATTATCTCCGTGAGGATGTCGGACTTATCTTTGAAGTAGTAATAAATCCCCTCCCGCCGAAGGCTCACTTGCTGGGCGATTTCCTCAAGCGAGGTGTGGGCGTATCCCTGCGTGTTGAACAATTCCGTCGCGCGTCTAACGATCTGGGTTTTCCGATCCATGGCAGCTTACGTGAATGAATAGTACATAAGGATTTCATACCCCGACGCATTGTTCCGAGCGACTCGGCAACACAAAGTGAGGATAGTTATGCCGCTTGTCAACTGCCTACGACGTGTATCAATCGTTGTTGCGAGTTTAGATCAATCCTTGCGGCTCTACAGGGACACGCTTGGATTAAAAGAAACCTGGAACACCTTTGTAAGCGCGAAAGATCACGATCACGCCGTATTCAAGCTGCTCGGTATCGCACCGGTCGACGTCCGCGCGGCTTTCTTGCAATCCGACGACCCCGTTGCGTCGATGATTGGGCTTATCGAGATCGGCGACCCCAGGGTGCAAACGAGCCCTTTGGCCGGACCCGGTAAGCGCAGGGGAGAACTTTCCTTGATTTTCCATACAGACCAGATCCACGAACTATACCACACGATGGTTAAGGGCCAATTTACGATTATAAGTCCACCGACGCTGAATGAGCTTCCAGGTTACACCCCCAGTATAGAGATGACCCTCCGGGACCCAGACGGAGTGTTTATCAATTTTATCCAACCGGCTAAGGATGCGCCTCACGGGCGTTAGTGGCGTTGGATGGAGTAAGTGAGAGCAATTGAATGAACGCACCGACGTGCCTTCCCACGGTTTATGAAAGCATCATTCACATGCTGGCTGATGCTGCTTCCTGCTCCCCAAACTCGGTGGCGCTGCAATGTGGCGAGGAGACTCTTACCTATGCCGAGTACGCGTCGTGTGTCGGTACTCTTGCACGTAGCCTCACCCAATTTCTCCATAAGAATCCACGTATTGTCCTAGTTGCCAGCAATTCGGTCCGGATGGCCGTGACGATGCTCGCGGTCCAAGCGGCGCGTGCGCAAATCGTTCCCGTAAACCCGGCATATACAGACCGTGAGCTCGCGGAGATTTTCGATGATGCGGATCCGGCGCTCGTATTGTGCGATGCCACCGTGTTCGAGCGTGTTAACAACGTTCTTGAAGGCCTCGCCAGCCAAGTCGTATGTCTAAGTCTATCCCAAGACGAACTTTCCCTAATGAACCTGCGGCGTCAGCCATTTTCCGCTCTTCCGCTGCCGATGCCCTCGGCCGCTGACACCGCTTGTATTCAGTACACCGGTGGAACGACCGGCAGGTCCAAGGGCGTGGAGATTACTCACGGTCAGATCTGCATCAATGTCAGTCAGCGAGAAGCATCCCTTCCCACGCGCCCAGACACCGAAGTCGTCCTATGCGTCATGCCACTTTTTCACGTATTCGCAACCGCCATGTGTCTGCATCTGACGCTTTATTGTCGGGGCCGACTCGTTCTTCTTCCCGAGTACCACGTGGCCGATGCACTCGCCGCGATTGCCACGCAACGAGTGACAATTCTACCGGCTGGCCCCACGGTCTTCAGTGCGCTGCTTGCCCATCCGCATTTCCGCACGACGGCGTTTAATTCATTGCGAATATGCTTCTCGGGTTCCGCTCCGCTTCGGCCCGAAATCCTGGAAGAGTGGGAACGCCGGACATCAACACGAATTCTGGAAGGCTACGGTCAGACAGAGGCTGGCCCAGTGATCAGTTACATGAGGGAATCAGACGTATCCTGTGTAGGCTCGGTCGGAATACCTTTGGTACTGACCGAAGTACAGATCGTCGATTCGGCCGACAGTGAACGAGTCTTACCCGTTGGCGAGCGCGGCGAAATTCGAGTTCGAGGCCCGCAGATTATGTCGGGGTACCGCAACCGACCTGATGAAACAGCCACGACGTTGCGCGGGGGATGGCTGTACACGGGCGACATCGGCTTCATTGATGCAGCGGGGCGTCTCTACATCTGTGGACGTAAGAAGGAGATGGCCGTCGTCGGCGGATATAACGTTTATCCTCGCGAGATCGAGGAGGTGCTCTGCACGCATCCTGAGATCCGGGAGGCGGCCGCCCTGGGCATTCCCGATCCCTATCGGGGAGAGGTAATTGCCGCGTGTGTGGTGCTTGGACGAGACTCGCCGCTTACAGCAAGTGTGCTCCAGAAGTACTGCGGCGAGCGCTTGGCGAGTTACAAAATTCCGCGTTTCATAGAGTTCACGGCCTCGCTACCTCGCACCTCATTGGGGAAAATAGACAAGGCGTGCCTTATGCGGCAGTTTTTCGATGCGTCCCCGAGCCGGAACGATCTGGCCGCAAAATGATGCCTGCAGAGGCTGGCCCGGTCGGGTGTGGCACCACAACACTTGAACAATCCAGCCCGAGGCACTTCACCGGAAAGATGTAGAACAATGGCGTCATTCACTTAGGGGACACTCATGAAAAAATCGCATTTTCACTTGGCGGTGTTCGCAAGCCCGTGGCTCGGACTTATCGGCTCTGTGGCCTTTGCTCAGGATAACCCCAACGTGCCCGCCACCCAGTCCGAATCCCTTACGGAAATTGTCGTCACTGCGACCAAGCGAGCCGAGAAAATTCAAGATGTACCTGCGGCGGTGACTACGCTGAGCTCCTCGGTAATCGCCAACCTTGGTATCCAGAGTTTCAGGGACTTTGAAGGCCTAGTTCCAAGCCTCAGTCAACGAGACGAAGGCGCCCCAGGGATTGGAACGATCATCTTGCGGGGACTGAACACAGGGTCTGAGCAGTCGTCGAATACCGCCGCATACTATATTGACGACGTTCCTTTTAGTGCCAGTGGCTTTTCGGCGTTTGGTGACCAAGTCACCCCAGATCCAGACCTCCTAGATATTGAACGCATCGAGGTTCTGAAGGGCCCACAGGGAACTTTGTTTGGCGCGGATAGCCTAGGGGGCGTTATAAGGATTATCACTAAAAAACCCAGCTTGACGACTTTTGGGGGTAGTGTTAGCAGCGAGGGCGTTGCAGTCGATGGCGGTGGTGCTGGATACAGTGTCCGAGGTTCACTTAATGATCCCGTAATTCAGGACGTATTGGGTGTCCGTGTGTCCGCGTTCTATCGACACATTCCAGGATACACCGATAATATCGGTACCGGAACAAACAATGTCAACGACGGCACGATAAAAGGGGCTCGCCTTGCCATACTGGCGCGACCACTCGAAAATCTATCGGTCGAACTAGACGGCATGACTCAAGACGGCACCGTAAATGGCTTCGACTATCAATACAATGTGATTGACACTGCGACACCCCTTTACGGCGTGCGCAAATTCAACGATTTTTTTAACCCCAGTGCCAGCACCACCTATCATTTGGAGAGCATGCGCATCGACTACGATACCCCGATTGGATCATTGATAGCGAACGTAGGCTACGGAACCTTTACTGCTTTCAGGGTAAACGATTGGACTGCGCAAACAGGTCCGATACCCGGCTTTCCGGCGAACGGCGGTGTCGAACAGATCACGGGTCCCGGCATAGACAAACTCAGCAGCGAAGTCCGGTTCGTGTCCAAACGGCTCGGTCCCGTGGAATTCATTGCCGGCGTCTTTTACACAGACGAGCACAATCGCATACCGTTCCTCATCGGGGGTCTCGATAGGCAGACGCTGGCTCCGCTTCCGGCACCAAACTATCAGCTGCTTGGCATTAACCAACCGTCGCAATACAAGGAAAAGGCCGGTTACGGTGATCTGACGTACTATTTTACCGACCAACTCGACTTCACCGGGGGTATTCGGTACGGACAGAATACTGAACATACGACAGACTATTACTATGGCGCCTTTATCGGCCCTCCTACAACCTCAATATTTGATTTCAGTGGCAGCGCGACGACGTATCTCGCTACCCTGCGTTGGCGACCAACCGCCACACTGAGCACCTACTTGCGAGCGGCAAGCGGCTATAGACCCGGTGGGCCTCAACTGAATTCTATGGTTCCGCCTGGCGCTCAAAAAACAATTGATCCAGACACCGTTTGGAATTACGAAGCGGGTGTCAAGGGTAGCTTTGTCGACGGCCGAATCGACACGAGCATCGCGGTCTATCACATCGACTGGAAGAAAGTGCAGTTGCAGTCAACGTGTTGCGGCGGCTTTATTTTTGAAGGCAACGCCGGTGCTGCCGAGGTGGACGGAGTGGAAATTGAAATGCAGGCAAGACCCACCCAAAGCCTAAGAATCGGTCTTAATGGCGCTTATACCGACGCCCGCATTACGCAGATTAACGCAGCAACGTCCGCGACGATTGGCGCCGCCGAAGGGAACGCCCTTCCCCTCACGCCAAGATACGCTGGTGCGCTGACTCTCGATTATGACTTAGGCATCATTGGTTCCTTCGACAGTCTAGTTGGCGCTACGGTCAGATACCAGGGTACGATGCACAGCTCGTATCCTGGGGATCTAATCAATCCGGACGTCATCGTCCCATCGTACGTGCCGATCGATTTTCGCGCACAATTGAGACGGGACAAGTACGCTCTGCAATTTCGCGTCGAAAATGTCACTAACCGCGACGGCTATACCACTATTGAGACTGCAAAAGCCTTCCCCAATGATCCCAATGCAGAAACAATCGGCACTGTCATTCGGCCCCGCACGTATGCGCTGTCGTTCACTGTCGATTTCTGATCAGTGATTTGCGATCAATGAGCGTTGTCGCTCGCGTTTTTTGCATGAACCACGCATGATTTCGGTCGATTTACCTTGATAACGCCAACGCCATAACACCTCAGAATCCCAGTAAGGAATTTCGCAGTGCACGTCATGGCTCCGACGTTGGTTGTATAAAAGCTCCGCTTGAGGTTTTTTTCAGTTGCATCACACGGCACGTAAAAGCGCGCTGCTTGACGCGTTTCGCAGCGAAGATCATATTCCGTGGGCAGCATGTTGGCGTTTTGGCGTGGCCGACGTAGACCACTATTGTTAGTGGAGTAATGATGCATCCCTCCTCGGATCCTTTTACGCTAGAGATTATTCAGAGCGCGTTGCAAGCAATCTGCGATGAGATGTTCATGACTCTGCGCCGTACGGCGATGAGCTCGATAATCTACGAGAACCTGGATTTTGGGGTCGCCGTGACGGACGCAGAGGGGCGACTCGCTTGTCAGGGCTCAGGGCTGCCGGGGTTCATCGGGATGCTTGATTCGGGCGTCAAGCACGCGATCGCAAAATTCGGCTGGCAAGGACTGATTCGGCCCGGGGACATGTTCATGACGAACGACCCGTACGCGGGAGGCGTCAGCCACCTGAACGATGTCGTGCTTGTTCTGCCAGTGTTTAGCGACGGGGAGATTGTCGCTTGGATGGCCAATAAGGCTCATTGGAGTGACATCGGAGGCATGAATCCGGGTAGCTTGACGACCTCCTCGAAAGAGATATTCCAAGAAGGGCTACAACTACCCGAGGTTCATTTATTCGACGCAGGCGAGGTTAACCAGGCGGTCATTGACATTATTGGCACCAACAGCCGTACGCCTGATCAGACGCTAGGGGATATGTGGGCCGGCGTTGCCGCGGCGCGGGTTGGGGAGAAGCGATTGCATGAAGTATTGGCCCGATACGGCAGACAGATGGTGTGCTTCGCGATTGGGCGCTACCTCGAGGATGGGCGACGAGGCGCATTGCGTGCGCTGAAACAGCTGCCCAAGGGTATATTCACAGCGGAAGATACCACCGAGGACGGGCACCCGATCCGGGTGGCGGTCACCGTCAGCGATGAGCAGTTTACTGTCGATCTGCGCGGGAATCCCCCGCAAAGCGCCACTCCGTTTAATTGCCCCTACATGTGCACGCGGTCGGCGGCGCAAATCATTTTCATGGCGATCACCGATCCCCACGGCATCACTAACGATGGGACGTTTACCTGCCTAACAGTGCTATGTGATGGTAGCTCTATATTTAACGCACGGCGCCCCGCGCCGGTGTCCCGATATTCAGAGCCACTGATGCAGATCATCGATCTGGTATGGAAGGCGGTTGCGCCATTTATGCCTGAGGTTTTGCCGGCTGGACAGATGAATTCCGTCTCGAGCGTTGTGCTTGGAGGCCGTGATCAAAGAACGGGCTCGCTTAGAATCCTTATCGAACCTCAAGTCGGTGGCTGGGGCGCTCACTTTGATGCGGACGGCGAAAACGCGCAGATGTGTGCTGCAAGCGGTGAGACGTACAACGGTTCTGTAGAGGTATCGGAAGCGCGCTACGGCGTCATGGTTCGTCGCTATCACTTGCGCGCTGACGACTACGCAGGAACTGGTGAATACCGAGGGGGAAAAGGAATAGTCAAAGAATTTGAAGTGCTCCTAGAAGATGCTTGGCTCACCTCTACTCATACCCGCGGCACAACGCGGCCTTGGGGCATGCGAGGGGGTGAACCGGGCTCGAGCAATCATATCTCGGTGATCCGTCCAAGCGGACGACAGGATACATTTACTCGAGTTGAGCGGCTGACCCTAAACGTTGGGGATGTCGTTCGAGTTGAGACCGCCACAGGGGGAGGATGCGGCAATCCACTGGCGCGCCTTCCTCAAAGCGTCTTTGAGGACCAACGCAACGGCTATGTGACAGCGGAACATTCCGACTGGCGCTACACTTTTCGAAGTGCCCGAGAGGGACAATAAGCGCGATCTGAGCGCGGGCGCAATTCCTGCAATGCTTAGGGTGACGAGCTTAGCAGACCACCGGCCGACTCCAGAAATCCTCTCAAATACCCTACCCAAAGTTCTGGATGCGAGAGGCTCGAGTGCCCGTATGTATTCTCCGTGGCGGGGACGACGATATACTTGGCATTCTTTACGCGCGGCATTTCACGTTCAAAAATATGCAGTTGCGGCGGGTTTATTTCATCGTCAGCAAAATTGATAGCGAGCACCTGCGCTTTTATCTTGTCTAACTCTGGCTGTGGATTGTAATCACTAGATGCCGAGAACGCGTAAAGTTGATCGTTGAGGTCGCCGTATTGCGGCGCTTGGCGCACCGCAGACTCGAAGCTACTATCGAAGGAATCCCGGGTCGGGTATGTCTCTTGTAAACGAACCGGAGTCGAGAGCACGAATTGCTCGATTCCAACCACGGTAGCGAGCGCCCCGCTTGGTTGGTCTTTGTAGTTTCCGTTGTTCCAGGCGGGATCGCTGCGGATCGCTTGAATAATTATTGTGCGCCAAAGCCGATTACGACCGGCGATCTCAACGGGATAGCACCCAAGCGGCATCAATGCGTCCATCGCGTCTGGATAGCGCACGCCCCAGAGCCAAGTATGCATGCCTCCCATGGACAGCCCTAGGATTAACCTCAAGTGCTGAACGTTCAGACCCTCGGTAACAAGTCGATATTGCGCAAGCACCATGTCTTCGTAGCCATATCGAGGGAAATGCGCTCGCAAACCATCACTCGGCTTGCTCGACCTTCCGTGACCAATGCCGTCGGGCATAATGAGGTAGTATTTACGGAGATCTAAGGGCTGCCCAGGTCCGTATAGAATTGTAGACATTGCAGGAGCTAAAAATGCCCGGGAACTATTTGCAGTACCATGCAATAAAAGAACCGCGTTCTTTACTTCCCCCGACGGGCCGCGAACGGGTGTTCCGAGCGTAACGTATGCTAAACGCAGCTCAGGTAATACCTCACCTGAGTTAAAACTAAAGTTGTGCGCAGTATAGCTGCCCTCGACATAGCCAAGTAACGACGAGGTCGGAGCCGCATTCTGAGCGGTGACGCTTAAGCTGAAGAGTGAAAGTGCAAGCAGCGAGATTTTCATACACTTCTCCACTTAATTTCGCATCTCCGTAAATCGTCGGCCTGGTCGGAATTTTGGATAGCGAGGGTGTCACTCAGGATCTGCTTGCTCCGTGGCCGGTTGACGATGATATTCATCATAGGCCTCCCACGCCTGCTCGAGAATGTAGGCCTGCAGAGAACGTGTTTGCGACTCGTGCGTAACTGAGGCGAAGCGTCGAGGAGACAGCGCGACAGCGAAAGCCACCGCGCAGAGTTCAGTTCCTAAGCCAAGCCACAGCTTTCGCGGATCGAGACTATACGCGCGGGTGATTAGTGCAGGAAATGACAACGCGTGCGCACGCACCGTCATCGACCCGCCAAGGCGATTGTTACGTTGCCGAACGGGTCAATCTCGACGCCGTGCGTCGGAGGCACAACTATTGTGGTGTCGGGCTCTTCTATGATCGCGGGGCCGTTGAATCGCATCTCCGGTTCGAGGAGTGTACGGTCATAGATCGGGGTCTCGAGCAGATCGCCGTCGTCGAATTCTACGTGCCTGCGCTCTTTAACGGCATCGACTGGACTCCGTCCCGTCACCGGCAGCGTCCGTATCGCGGGACGACCGACCTCGCCAAGTGCCACAATATGAAGATTCACGAGCTGCACGGCATTCGGGAGTGCGTATCGGTATTGCCGTTGATACTCATTCGTGAAAGCCTGCGCTGCCCCGGCGATCGCGGTTCGATCAACACGCCCCTGCGGAAATTCGGCCCTGACCGTATGCTCCTGCCCCGCGTAGCGCATGTCACCAAATCGCTCGAAGCGCAACGCCGAGCAAGTGACCCCCTCCTGGGCGAAATCCTCTTTCGCTTGCCGCTCGAGCGTTTCACAAGCATCCGAGATCTTCTGCAGCGAGCTATCCGTAAGGTCACAGTTCAGCGTCAATACATAGTCGCGTCGCAGATCCGACATCAACATCCCCCAGGCCGCGAACACCGCGCAGTTCATCGGAATAACGACTCTAGGAATATTCAGCTCCGCGGCAAGACTAACCGCGTGCATACCGCCGCCGCCGCCAAACGCCACGAGCGTGAAATCGCGAGGATCGTATCCTCGGTTGAGGGAGACGAGCTTCAAGGCGTTGATCATGTTGCTGTTCGCGACGCGAATGATTCCGGCGGCTGCGCTTTGCGCATCGACCCCAAGAGACACGCCGAGCTCTTCGAAGGCCCGATGAACTGCGGTCATATCGGCTTTTACATCACCGCCAAGGAAATTATGTGGATTGATTCTGCCTTTGAGCAGATTTGCGTCCGTCGTCGTCGGGGCTAAACCACCCATCCCGTACGCGACGGGTCCAGGAACCGCTCCAGCACTTTGCGGGCCGACGTGCAGCCGCTTTTCCGGATCTAACCAAGCGATGCTCCCGCCACCACTGCCAATTTCGACTATGTCAACCACCGGAGCCATAATCGGATATCCGGCATAGGTACGCGTCCGCTCGATGTAGTAATCGCTCGTCACGCGCACCTGACCCCGGTCAATTAGCGAGCACTTCGCTGTTGTACCTCCGATATCGAGTGCAATGATGTTGGACCGGCCTATGAGCTTCCCGATGGAAGCCGCACCGAGGACGCCGCTTGCTGGCCCGGACTCCACTAGGGCAATTGGCCGCTGCCGAGCCGACTCGAACGTCGCCATTCCTCCATTCGATTGCATCGCGTACATCGACCCGCGGACGCCTTGTTTTGTTAACTCTTGCGCTAATGCTTTCAGGTACGAGTCGGCTATCGGTAGCACGTATGCGCACAGAACCGTTGTCGTCGTCCGCTCATATTCGCGCCACTCACGCGTTATTTGGTGCGACGCGACACATGGGATGCCTGGCCAAAGCTTGCGAAGTTGGTTCACCGTCTCCAGCTCGTGAGCTGGGTTGACGTAAGCATGCAAATAACACACGGCTACCGATGCAACGCCGTCGGCCTTGAAGTCCGAAACGATTTCCTCTAGAGACGAGGTATCAAGCGCGGTGACCACGCGCCCTTGATAGTCGATTCGCTCTGGCAGCTCTCGGCGTAGATAGCGGGGCACAAACGGCCGCGGCTTCGCATAACGAAAATTGAAGAGATCCGGCCTATTGCCTCGCGCAATCTCCAGTACGTCGCGAAACCCCTGAGTCGTCACCAGGCCTGTCTTCACTCCCTTACGTTCCGTTAGCGCATTGATGACGATCGTAGATCCGTGCACAAAGAGTCCGATCTCTTCAAACGGCACGGCTCCTTTTCGGATCACCGCCAGTACGCCCCGTTCTAAAGACCCAGGAGTCGTGTGGGTCTTAGCCGTTCGAATGGATGCGGCTTCGCCAGTGTCCGGATCGATAGAAATCGCGACTAGGTCTGTGAAGGTTCCACCAGTGTCCGTTGCAACCCGCGTGACCGCCGCGTTCATACAGTTTCTGCAGATGCCAGACCGTAATGCCGGTGAGCCTGCTCAGCAGTAATGTAGCCGTTTCGCAAGTCACTCTCGACCGCTGCCCTCGCACGCCTGAGCGGATCACCGAATCCCCCGCCTTGAGCCGTGGTGACTACGACTGTATCGCCCACGACCAGAGGATACGCGGTAACGTGTCCGTATACCTCGTATCGACCATCGCTGTGCAGGACGCCGAGTTCATTAACAGAGCCTCGCTTGCCATCACCGATGCCCCATGGGCCCTCTTTGCTGCGGTTGTGGTAAGCCGTCACTGTGGCTGCCTCACATTGAATGACGTACTCAACTATTACGCCGCGTCCGCCGCGATGCATCCCTTCGCCACCGTCCGCCGTATTTAATCGATAAGACCGCACGAACACCCCGTTCCGCGCCTCGTTGACTTCGACGGGACAGTTATTCGTCTCGCCGCTCGCGGCACACATTTGTGCGTTCTCGCCGTCCGCCGCTAAAGACGCACCCCATCCCCCAACTTGAGGCTCAATCATTATCTTGAATTCGTGGGTTTCGGGATCCACACCGGTAATGACCACTCCGGAAACGGAGTTCATCTGTCCTGCGGACCAACGCTCCGGGCTGCGAAGAGCCAGCGCCTTCCAAATGAGGTCTATGACCCAGAGAAGTGGATCAAAGTACATAGAAACTGGTGCGGGCCGTTTGGCATTGAAAACGGAGCCATCGTCACAAAGCACGCTGAGGCACCTGAAAGTGCCATCGTTGGTAATCCCATGCGGGTCTGTGATTGCCTTGAAGATGATTTGCGCCGCTGACCACGTGCACATGTACGGGCAATTGTACGGTGTAGCCGACTGCTTGGGATTACCCCGCAAATCGACGACGAATTCGTCATCTGTAATCGTGACCACCACTCGAATAGGCCGCCCGTCCTCCGCTGTCTCCTCAGCCGTGAACACACCCTTAGGCAGTCCCTTCAGTGCGCGTCGCGCCCCCTTTTCCGCATCATCTAGGTAGCGCGCGATCGCAGAGCACACGGTATGCTTGCCATACCTCGCCAACACGTCGAGCAGCCGCTTCTCGCCCGCTCGCACGGCGCCGATGCCGGCCCACATGTCGCCAAGCGTCTTCTCAGGCGTACGGCTATTGGTGCCTATAATATCGACGACTGCTTGATTGACTTTGCCTTCGGAAAATAACTTGAGCTCCGGTAGTTGCAGTCCTTCCTGGAACACGTCAGTTGAGGAGGCCGTCAGGCTTCCTGGATTCATGCCTCCGATGTCACTCCAATGAGCCTTATTGGCCATCCAAGCGACGATTTCCCCTTCACTAAAGACCGGCAGAACAAGCACGACATCGTTCAGGTGGCTGACGCCACCCGAATACGGGTCGTTCGTAGCAAAAATATCGCCCACGTGGATCTTTCCCTCCCCGCCGAACTTCTTGATGACCTGCTTTACCCCAGAGTCGAGCATGCCGATGAACCCCGGCAGTCCCGAGCCCTGACAGGCGAGTCGCCCCTCTGCGTCGGTCACGGCGACCCCAAAATCCAGGTTCTCGTAGATGAGCGAACTCATCGCAATTCGTCGCAGCGTTGTGAACATCTCATCGCAGATGGCTTGAAGCGCGTTCTGGATGATCTCCGTTGTAAATGGGTCAGAAGGGTAGTTCGCCATGACTTTACCGCCTCCCAGGAACAACTCGAAATGGATGCGGGTGACGAAGAGCAAGCCGCACCCGAATTGTCAGCTTTTCCCGCCCCTGAATATGATCGCGCGATAACCTAACGTCAAGCGTCCTTTTTACGCTCCGTGCGAGATGGCGGGCACCGCGGCCGGTCTTAAAGAGTCGGCCTTCGGCGAACCTCTCAGAGCCGAGGGTTTGACCCATCCACGTGCCGGAACGCTAGCATGCAACTTAATGAACCATCACTTTTGGCAAAAAGACGACGTGTGGCCGTGGCACTATAGTCAAGTAGGCGTCAAAACAACTTTCATCGCTGCGTTCAGCGCGAGGGCAAGTCACCAGGCCGACTGCGCTGCGTAGCTTTACGACTCCCTCGTCGAGGTTTTACGGAGCGTCAAAAGGTGACTTGACAGTAAAAACGACGCGTGGGAACATTTAGAACGAGTCTAGGGGATATTAATGAACTAAAGAATGATCTCGTGCCGTGATTCGCCGGGATCGTAGTGGTTGCCAACACTTGCGCAACCATCGGCACCAGACTACTACCATGCTTCCACGTTTTTTGCGCGGGTGATGGCATGTTGCTGAAATATCAGCTGGTGATTGTGATGGCGACGGCTAGTGCCTTCACGCCGTCCGCCTGGGCGCAGACGGCATCGCCATCTGTGACAAGTAGTCAGTCGGAAAGTCTTGAGGAAATCATCGTAACCGCCCAGCGCAGAGAGGAGAGCATTCAGCAAACGCCAATCAGCGTGACTGTGCTCAGTGGACAGTGGCTGCAAGACTTCGGCGTGAAAGATTTGCAAGATTACGCCAAATCAGTGCCTGATCTTTCGTTTGGAATGGGAGGTAGTCCCTTTGGCGGGCCGGCCTATGGATTCTCGTCGACGCGGGAGATAATCATCCGCGGAGTTTCGGGTGCTAACACAACGAGCTTGTATATCGACGATACACCTATTCCGAATGTGATCGATCCCAGGGTATTGGATCTTGAACGGATCGAGATTCTGCGCGGCCCGCAAGGCACCCTTTTCGGGGCATCCTCGATGGGTGGCACCGTGCGCCTCATCACACAACCCCCGGACACGGTCAATACGAGCGGAAGGCTTACAGCACAAGCGTTTGATATCAACGCAGGGGGAGCTGGCTCCGATGTGAGCGGAACACTGAACGCCCCGCTGAGCAGCGATGTTGCAGCACTGCGCCTTAGTGGCTTCGACGTCTCCAATCCCGGCTACTTCAAGCGCATATTTGGTGTGTCAACCGTGCCGGGTATTGCATTCCAACCGGGCCAGCAAATGAATGGATCAGTCAAAATCGGCCAGAACCATGAATACGGCGGATCGGCGTCGATGCTGATCAAACCGCCCTCCATCGAGGGATTGACGATTACGCCGATGATCATTTTGCAGTGCTCCGATACGAATGGGTACCCGGTGGCAGATAACGATCCCAGCAACTTCACTCAAGTGCGTCCGCTGAACGTTCCCGAAAGTACGGGCGATCGATGGCAATTCTACGCGCTCACCGCGAAGTACGCAGCTAGACTTGGCGAGTTGATCTCGTCAACGAGTTACCTACATCGATACGCGACGGACACCGAAGACGGAACTACGTGGTTCGCGGAATTTCAAAGTTATTTCTATCCGCCTGGAAATCTCCCCTATATCGCATCACCGGTACCGCAGTCATACGACAGCGCACAAACGACAGAAGAAATTCGGTTTGAATCTCAATTCCCGGGCCCTGTCCAATTGGTGACCGGCGTCTTCTATCAAAGGTCTACGCTTGAGTACATCTATAACTATCTGACACCCGGTGCCAACGCCCTAAGCGGTGGCTACCTCGGGAGCGACGACTCCTTTGACGACCACGATTCAATAACGTTAAGCCAGATCGCCGGATTTGCAGACGTCACCTACAAAGTAGGTCGGTCGCTCGAACTCTCCGCCGGAGTGCGCAAAGCGCGCCTCGATTTATCTACGAATGAGACAATCATCCAGTATCCGGTGGTGGATGGCAACTCATCGTACAGCTATAGCGACCGGGAATCGCCGGTTACTCCGCGCTACGTCGCTAAGTACAACCTTGATGAGAACAATATGATCTATGGGAGTGCCTCGAAGGGCTTCCGGATTGGCGGGGTAAGCAGCCCGGCCTATGGCGCGTGCACGCAGGACGCGATCGACCTGGGTCTACCGGTGGGGGTTCCGATTCCCTATCACAGTGATTCGCTGTGGAGCTACGAGCTGGGCCTTAAGGACCTGTGGAATGATCAACGAGTGGCTACGCGCTTCGCTGTGTATGAAATCGACTGGAAGAACATTCAGCAAAATTTGGTACTGCCCACCTGCGGCCAAGGAGAGGAGCTGAATGCTGGTGCCGCGAGGATTGTCGGCGGGGAAGCCGAACTCCAAGCACTCGTGACCCCCGCGTTTCGACTCGACGGGGGATTCGGTTATGAGGACGGCAAGATCACACAAGCAGATATACTGAAAACAGGTGCGACAATCGGCTTTCCAGTCGGTTCACCCTTGTCCAACGTTCCTAAGTGGACAGCTTCGATGCGCGCGGAGTTTACCAAACCGACAAGTAGCGGCGAGTATTTTGTTCGCGGCATATATAACTTTGTCGGATCCTCCCTGAGCTTGGCGAACGGCGGAGCTGGCTTCTATCGAGGGGAGTATAGTCTTGTGGATCTTCGCACAGGGTTGCGAACATCCCAGTGGAATTTCACGCTTTTCGCGATGAACCTATTCAACAGAGCGGCGAACTTCGGCGACATAATCAGCGACGTTGGAGTAATTCCAGGACAGGTTCGTTTGGCTGCCGCACAGCCGCGTACCCTTGGTGTGGAAATCGAACGTCGCTTCGGAGCTAGGCGATAGAGTGTTGCTACAGTGCGCGAAGCGGCCGACGTTGCCGGGCGAAAGTGCTTCGCCATCAATTGCCAGGGTCCAGTCTAGACTCATAAAATCCACCATCCACTGAGATCGTGAGCGACAGACTCAGTTGTGGACCCTGTCGGAGGCGAATTACTGATCATGCCGCGACGGGGGTTTCGAATAGTCCGTCGCAGTGGCGTTTCCACGCATAGTGTGCAAGGTTTGCAGTGGAAGGTGACGAGTGTCCGGCACAGATTGCGGGCGTGGTGCCGTTGAGGGAGCGGTGGACGCGAGCGCTGTTGTAATACGTTCGGAATTTTTCGAGCTTCCGGTGAAGATCGATCGAATTCCAGAAGAACGTTTGGTCCAGATATTCGCGCCGGATGGTTCCGATCAATCGCTCGATGAAAGGGTGCGACATCGGGGCGCAAGGCACGGATTTGATCTCCTCGAGCTCGAGGACTTGCAGGGTTCGCGAGCCATCGGTGAAAGCGGAACAGAGGATCGTGATCCGTACTTATCCGCGCCGGCGGCGCGTTGCCGGCAATGGCCTGATTGAACTTGCGGCATACCGACGGGCCGTCGATGTATTCGCTTCCGATGCCGAAGCCGACGATACGGCGGGTGAAGAGGTCCATTACCACGATGACCCAATGGCTGCGAAGCAGAACCGACTCGCAACGAAACAGGTCCACGCTGCAGAGGCTGTCCTTGGCCTGCGCGAAGAAGGTGAGCCAGGAGTAAGGCCAGCAGCATCAGGGCGATGAGCGCTGTACGGCGGACCCTCAGTGCCTACTTCCCGTAGGCGTGCGCGATCTGTCCTACCAGAACCGCGAACGGCATGGCAAGCGCCTCGTAAACCGCGGCTGCATCCGGCCGCCCGTTGTCTTTGAGTATCTCAATGGTCAATGTCGAATAGTCGGAGACGATCACTCCAGCCTGCTGCATCCGAATCAGTCCGGCCTCATGCTTGGCCTGGCTGAACGTGCCGCAGGCGTCTACCGGGACATACGCCTCGTAGCCCTTGCCGATCGCGGTGATTGCCGGAAACGCCGCGCACACTTCCAGAGACACCCCGGCAAATATGAGTTTCTTCCGGCCCGTTGCTTCAATTGCTTGAGCCACCTTTGGGTCGTCCCAGGCGTTTACGCTGCTCCGATCGATGATCTTGGTGTCAGGAAGCGCCGACACCAGCTCCGGAAAGGTCGGTCCCCACATGCTGTCGCGGGCGGTCGTCACGACCACGGTCGGTACCTTGAGTATGCGCATCGCCTTGGCCAGCGACACCACGTTGCTCTTGAGCTCCGCAAGCGGGATGTCCCTAACGCCCGAGAGAAGGCCAACTTGGTGGTCGACGAGAACCAGTACAGCATTGTCCGAGTTCAAAGGAACATATGGCGTGGCTTTTGCGTACATATCTGACTCCTAAAGGTTAACGGCGGTTGATCCCGCAAATTTACCGGGTTGACCCGCCCGTCAGAAGACTGCAAATTGTGAACCTATCGTCCAATGTATTGGACGGCCATGCCGCACGCGAGTAACCCGACCCATGCTTGACCTGAATGACTTCTTCTATTTCGTGCAGGTGGTCGAGCGTCGTGGCTTCACCGCTGCAGGCCGAGCTCTCGGCATGCCGAAGTCGACGCTCAGCTACCGCATGAAGAAGCTTGAAGCCGAACTCGGAGTGCGCCTGCTCAATCGCACGTCACGTCATTTCGCGCCGACCCAGGCCGGCGAGGAATTCTATCGACATGCCACGAGCGTCGTGAGGGCCGCAGACGAGGCTGAATCTCTCCTGCGGCGGCGAGTGAAGGAACCGTTCGGAGTTGTACGATTTACGGCTGCAATCGGTACGGCTCAATTCGCACTTCGGGAAATAGTCATGAACTTCATTCAAGAGTATCCACGGATCCAGCTCGTGGAGTACGTGACAAGCCGACAGATTGATCTGCTAACAGAAAACTTCGATGTTGCAGTTCGTGCTCACTCCGGAGCGCTACCAG
>Ga0207048_10149_pt1 | contig 22637 bp, 21 predicted proteins | sample Alteio_BWMinCont_65_FD_153301 | JGI IMG/M metagenome (GOLD analysis project Ga0207048, IMG submission 153301) | Enriched cells from forest soil in Barre Woods Harvard Forest LTER site, Petersham, Massachusetts, United States -... | ecosystem: Environmental > Terrestrial > Soil > Temperate forest >...
AGACAACAGGGTTATTACCAGGGCACACTCGACTCAAGCAGCAACACCTTCAATTTTCTAAGCGCTGGTCCGTTGTCTGAGGAAATGCTGTTCAATGTGAATAATATCCTGGCGGGTCCTGATGATGTTTTCATCAATACCGGCGCGAACCTGGGAGGCGTACTTTACAACGGTAACGTCAGCATCGAGCGCCTGGACTTTGTACTGGACAAGGCTGTTAAGGTCAATAAGGACAAAGATAAGGATAAGGGCGACGACAAAGGAATCGGCTTTGCGATTTTCGATCGTGGCACGCCCACGACGCACGATCCTTTTGGGATTGCGGCAATCACAAGCGTAGACGAATTGGGCAATCCCACCTCCTACGGGCCGATTCATATGATTGCGGCAGGCACGTGGGGCTTAACACCGCTCGTGGTTCCTATTCCGCAGTATTATCTTCTGAACAACGGTGGGTCAGACCATCCCGGATTACCCATAAATCCTACGCTCACGATACCTTCGAACCAAACGTTAGGAGGCGTTCTGATCCGTGCCGACGAGCTGGTGTCATCAGGCACAATCTATGGCTACTCCCTGTTTGCAGCTGATGTCACCTGCACATCCGAGACGTTGGTGAATGTCACCGATGCCTGCTTTCCCACAAACACGGGCGCGGCGGCCGGGGGATTGGACCTCGCGGTCCCTAATCTTGGCGCTCTGTTCCTAAACAAATAGCGGGCAGGGTGGGGAACCTTTCTAATGGTTGCGGAAGGCAGTTTCAAGGAGACAAACTTTAGGGCCCAATTTTTTCCAGTAGTCCCAACTTTTTCTGGATCTGTTGCGACTGGCGTTGAATTTCTTCCTGATCCGGTTTGATCTCCAGGGATCGCTTAAGGTCCGTGAGGGCGAGGGCCAGTTTCTCTTCGCTATAGTATTTTAACGCCCGCCGATTGTATACATTGGTCAACTGATTGACCAGGACTGGATCGGCGGAATTCAATTCATATGACTTCTCGAGTTGTTTAATGGCATCATTAAAATTTCCTTTTTCAAAGAAAGCAGTTCCTTCTTGGGTATACATCTTCGCCAGGGCCTGATTGGTCCTGGAAAGTGCAGCCGGCACGCGATTCTCCTCGGGATCGGCTTTTATGACTTCCAGAAATGCAGTCCGGGCCTCCTTGTAATTTTTCTGCTCGAACTGCTCTTGGCCCTCATCATAATAGAAGTCCACGTTTGCCTCAATGTCCTGGTCGAGCGCTTCTAGCAGCTTCTTTATCCTACGGTCTTTGGGATACACCTCGAGGGCCTCTTCAAGCTCCTTTTTGGTTTTAAAAAGCTCTCCATCCTTTCGGTATTGTAGGGCAGTGTTCACATGTGTGGTGGCTTCTGTTACGCGTTTGTTGGCTTTTTTAAGGTAGGCTTGTGCCTGTTTGAACCTGGGATAATCCAAGGGCACAGTCGCCAGCTCCTTCACAGCGGATTTGTAAAGTCCATCCCAGTAGTAGTGTACACCCCGGTGGTAAGCATCCGGGGCCTTGGATTGTTGAAAGTCCAGTAGGTTCAGCGGCGGATATTCAAGCAGACTACACCCGATCAGCACCCAGGTCATTCCTACGTAGAGGCACAAAAGAGGGGATCGAGATGCTTTAATGGCCATCAGCATGTTGGCTTTTTATTTTTTAAATGACGCCAGAGTCTAGCAACTCCAGCATTGCATCTACCATCGCTGGATCAAACTGACGTCCTTTGCCCGCAATGAGCCTCTTTCGGACCTCTTCTTCCGGTAGCGGTCCGCGGTACGGTCGTTTGGAAGACATCGAGTCATAGGCATCCACCACTGTAATGATCCTACTAACTATGGGGATCTTCTCTCCCTTCAGGCCCTGGGGATAGCCCTTCCCGTTTACAAATTCGTGGTGACAATGGACATCTATGGCTACCTGCCGCAGGGGGTGGGCGTTCTCCAGTATCCGTCTTCCAATCTCTGGGTGTAGATGCATGATCTGCATTTCCTGGAAGGAAAGAGGACTGGGTTTCATGAGGATGTCATCCTTGACCCCTATCTTTCCAATATCGTGCAGGATCGCCGCCAATTCGAGTTCTTTGAGCTCATGCCTTGAGAGGCCTAGGCGACTACCGACCTGGATGGCGAATTGGCTGACCCTCTCGCAGTGGCCTTGAGTATAGGAATCTTTCGCCTCAATAGCTGCCGCCAGGGCTCGAGTCGTCGCCAGATAGCCACGCTCCACATCTTCATAGGCTGTCCTGAGATGGCCTATCATGGAATTGAATGAAACGCCCAGCTGCCCCAACTCATCACGGCTTCTCACTGGGACCCAGATCTCTAAGTTTCCACTGGCTACCTCCCCCGTGGCCCTCACCAGTCGGGCTACAGGCCTTAAAAAAATATTGGAAAGGAAAAAGATACCCACCACCCCAAGAGACAGGCCCAATCCCATGGTCCAGAGCAGCCGGTTCTTGGCCTGCCCTATGATTTCATCTACATGTGATTGATTTAGTTCAATATATGCCATCCCGATGATCTTTGTCCCGTATCGGATGGGTTGAGAGATTTCAATGATAGGCAGACGCCCATTAAAGTAATGATTAATAATTAAGTCACTTGAGATGTCTGGTTGTATCTGGACTGAGTGGACAAGAGGTTTAGAAATCTTGGTTATATCCGAGTGCATGATGATGACATTGTGGCGGTCCACAACATAAGCAGAAACGACGTCCCTATCTTTCTGGGATGCCACAACAAGAGAACTTAAGGTCAGCAGATCTCTCCCTAATACGGCGTCCCGCGAACTCAGGGCCAGGTTGCTGGCCAACAGTTTACCCCGCTTTTCCGCCTCTTGAGCCAGGAAATACTTTTGGTGGTTGAGTGAGAAAAGAGAAACCATCAAAATGACCATGGAGAAGAGAAGACCAAATAGTACGATCAGCTTTGATCTGAGGCTAAATGGAGTTGTCGAAAACCAATGGACCAGAGATCGCCACCTCTTATGCCTAAACGAGTCCCATTGCCTGGACAGTGCTTGCCTGACTGTCCTCTTGATGGCCATCTGAATGTCCATAGTTTTGACGCCTGTCTTGTTAGCAGCTTTAAGTATAGCAGGTAGCTTTTTTTCGTCAAGGCAACCGGGCCTAACTGCCCAGGTTTTTGTATAATCCTGACCAGTGTAAGTAACAGAGGTTAAGAGAGAAAAGGTTCCATCCGGGTCTCCATAAAGCCGGGCGAATGGTTTGAGAGAGACTGGTCTCTTACCTGTATCGAACATCGGAGGACGTAAAAAAGAAGCGGGGGAAGAAACATCCGAATAAAAAGCCAGCCATGATCCGGTTCATGACTGGAAGATTTTGGACATGATCTTTGTGGTACGATGATTTTTTTGATCCAGGGGATTGGGTGGAGGAGAAAAACAAAATAAAAAGTCAATCTAAAACAGAAACCTTATTGGTATTACAATACACCACTTTTGGGGGATTGACAAGGCGGGTCAAGTCCGCTATAGTGATGGCCAATTGTTCCTTTTTGTCTCTAGTAATCTTTTTTAAAAACAAGGACTAATACACTTGGAAAATGATAAAACTATGGAGGGGAAAAGACTACATGTACGCTACCCTCTTTCACAAAGGGTTACCTTTGAGCTAAGCGCCCCATTGACCTTGCAGGAACAACAGCCAGAGGAAACAGCGGGGGATACTCAGAACGTCAGCGAAGGGGGACTGTGCCTCATTACGGAGCGACCCCTGGAAGAATCGCAGATCATCAAAATCAAGCTTCCTATCCCGAATGTAATTGCCACGACTCCCACCCTGGCTGAGGTCCGATGGGTGAAGAGACAATTGATTCGTCATCTGTCTCCTCCCGCTCAGCCGTCTCCCCGTCAACAGGCGGCTGTCCGGCAAGCCATCACAGGACAGCGCGGAGATCATTACCTTGTCGGCCTGCGCTTTCTTTTCTAGACGCGTTGTTCCTCGCAATGATGCCTTAATGATGCAAGGCTGCATAGCACTAATACTGCTTATATTTCTACTCGGTAACCCTGGATGGGAGCCGACTGCATCCGCTCGACAAGATCATCTGGTGGCTGACTCCTCAGAAGTCCTGGCGACAGTAAATGGCGAGAAAATTACACGAAGAGAGGTGGAACTGCGTGTTGATCAGAGGGTCTCCATGAACCCGAAAGCCTTCGAGAAGATGGATGAAAAAAATCGGAAGGCTTTGATGCTCAGCACGTTGAATCGGCTTATTGAAGGTAGAATAGTCCTCCAGGAAGCGGCCAAAGAGGGCGTCCAGGTATCGGATGAGGAGGTGGACCGAGTGTTTGAGAATTTGAGACGGCAATTCTCTTCCGAGAAGGAAATGGAGGAGATGTTGAAAAAGGCGAAAACCAGCATTGAGATGAATAAGAAGGACAGCCGAGCCTATATGATGACGCGTAAACTCGAAGCAAAGATGACGAAACAGATCGTGATCAGCGAAAACGATATTGAGAATTACTGGGAGCAAGCGAGACCGTATCTTACCCGTGACTTGGTCAAAGCAAAGCATATCTTGGTGAAGACCGAGAAAGAAGCGGCAGAGATCAGAGAAAAGTTAAAGAAGGGCGAAAAATTTGAGGACCTTGCGAAACAGTATTCCCAGGATACCGGCACAAAAAATCGCGGTGGGGATCTCGGTTGGATTTCAAAAGAGATGATGGTGAAGGAATTTTCGGAGGCCGCCTTTTCACTCAAGGTGGGGGAAATCAGTCCGCCCGTCAAGACGCAATTTGGGTATCACCTGATTCTGGTGGAAGGGAAAAAAAATAAGGACGATCAAACCCTGGAGGATCACCGGGAGCAGATTCGGACCAATCTTCAGCAGGAGCGGTGGAATACTTCCGAACGGAAGGAATGGTTAGCCTCACTCAAGGCGAAGGCCAAAGTCTGGAACAAATTGGCAGCCGCGCCTGAAGTGAAATGATCCTGCAAGGCAAAAATCTTATTTTTAAAAACATCCCCCTTTCGAGGGACGTCAATAGCAAATAGAAATGACCGGCTGAAGCACCTTTTTTACCTGCCTGACGCAGACAAATCATTTAATTAGACCGGACACACCGCTTATCATTGACAATGCGTTTTAGCTGGCATGTACCCCGCGAATGTAGTTGACTTTTCATTTTTTTGGGATTAGAGTTACGCTGTTTTGGTAGGTCCCCCCGCTGTGAGACCTCAATAATGTTTATTCAAACGATGTTTCAATGATTACCCCGCCTGATCCTGATAAGGAGACTGACATGAACCTAAGAAATCGAAAGACGAAGCTCTTCATTGTAGCATTGTGCTTTTCCATCGGTTTGATAATCTTTCACCCAGTCATCGTTGGTTTTGCTCAAACAGATTCTTCCGCACTGACAAAGCTCAGCCCTCATCTCCAGATGCTGATCAGCACTAATCCGGATCTGGTTGAAATGGCAAAACAGCACGTTCATATAAAGACCGCGTCCAAATACGCCGAGCCGATGGTGGACACGCTGGTGCGTTTTCAGGGCGATCCGAAAGCGCTTGAGGCGTATGGGGCGCATATCCGCTCTGTCCTGGGCAACGTGGCCACCGTGGACATCCCGCTCAGGACACTGGAGATGATCGTCAATCATCCGAATGTCGTCCGGATCGAGGAAGCCAGAAAGCTCAAGCCGCGACTGGATATCAGTGTTCCTGCGAGCGGCGCTAACGGCTCGGGTGTGTGGGGGACTGTGGCAAATCCGCCTGGTAGTTCCGGTGCCAAGTTGCGTCCATTGCCGCCTCCCTGGATAGGAAACACCGGCCAAAATGTTGTGGTGGGTGATGTGGATACGGGGATTGATCTCAACCATGCCGACTTCAAAGATACACTTGGCAACAGCCGGCTTCTCTATGTCTGGGACCAAACGATCAACGGGACTTTTCCAGCCGGATTTAGTTACGGCAATGAATGCACGAATTCGCAGATTGATGCCGGAACCTGTACGGAGACGGACACAGATGGACACGGAACGCACGTGATGGGAATTGCGGCCGGCAACGGCTCGGCCACCGGCAACAGCCAGCTCGCTCATCGCTACATCGGCATGGCGCCGCAGGCGAACTTGATAATGGTGGAGACTACTTTCTTCGATTCTACCATTATCGATGGAATTAGCTATATCGAGGGCAAGGCTGCTGGTCTGGGCTTGCCGGTTGTGATCAACCTGAGCCTCGGCGGTCATTTTGGGCCGCACGACGGCACTTCGAATTTTGAAGTCGCAATGGACAACGCTTCGGGTGCAGGCAAGGTGATTGTGGCCGCGGCTGGGAATGAAGCGGCAGATAACATCCATGCGAGCGGGACGGTTGCTAATGGCGGGACTACTACAGTGAGTTTCTCGGTGTCGAGCGGAGAGACCGATGTACTTTTGGATCTTTGGTATCCTGGCGCGGATCAAATCGGTGTGAAAGTCACGAGCCCGTCCAATACTTGTACGATTCCGGCCAGTGGGTCCCGCTATCCTGGCAATGCGGATCAGATTTCAAATACCACTTGCGGTCAGATCGCTATTTCGACGCCGGTGACCAACACTGTCAACGGCGATCATGAAATCATCATTGAGCTTCAGAACATCGGCGCGGCTATTAAAGCCGGGACCTGGACATTCACTTTAACCGGCAGCGGTTGTGCTTCGGCGCCATCCTGTATTACAAACGGGGCGTTCGATGTTTGGATGAACGACGTCTCATCTGTCGCCACATTTGCGGATCATATTGATCCTAGCAAGACGGTTGGGATGCCCGCCACGGCCACGAAGGTTATTGCTGTTGCGGCCTACACGACGAAGACCTCCTGGACAAGCAGTAACGGTCCCGGCACAGACTCTTTCGGAACCGTGGGAGCCATCACTTTTTTCAGCAGCCTGGGTCCGCGGAGGAATTGCAGCAATACCGGCAATCCTGTCTGCACGGCTGTTGTTCAAAAACCGGAACTGGCCGCGCCGGGTGAAGAGATTATGTCGTCTCATGCGGCAGGAACAGCTACCTCAGGCGTTTGTTTCGATATTACATCACCCACCAAATGCCTCGATCCGGATGGCAAGCACATCATCTTTCAAGGAACCAGCATGTCCACGCCGCATGTCGCGGGTGCCGCGGCTCTACTGCTGGCTCAGAATGCTACGTTGACATCGGATCAGGTCAGGACGGCCCTGGAACACGCGCGGACGGATTCATTTACAGGTTCTACACCCAATAACACCTGGGGATATGGAAAGCTGGCAGTTGATCTTGCGATTGCAAGTCTCGGATCCGGTACGACCACAACGACAACAACGACCACCAGCACGACTACTACGACCAGGTCAACCACAACGACGACGACGACTACCACCACGACTACAACGACAACAACCACGACCACCAGTACGACTACTACGACCAGGCCAACGACAACGACGACGACGACCACCAACACCACCACGACCACAACGACCACCACCACAACAACTACGACAACCAGCACAACTACAACAAGTACGACAACAACAACTAGTACAACCACGACGACCACCACAGCCACCACAGCCACCACAACCACAACAACTACGACAACAACCAGCACAACCACAACAACTACGACGACAACAACTAATACAACCACTACGAGCAGACCAACCACAACAACTACGACAACCAGCACAACTACAACAAGTACGACAACAACAACTAGTACAACCACCACAACCACCACAACAACGACAACAACCAGCACAACCACAACAACTACGACGACAACAACTAATACAACCACTACGAGCAGACCAACCACAACAACTACGACAACCAGCACAACTACAACAAGTACGACAACAACAACTAGTACAACCACCACAACCACCACAACAACGACAACAACCAGCACAACCACAACAACTACGACGACAACAACTAGTACAACCACTACGACCACAACGACCACCACCACGACTACCACCACTGTAGCAACCACAACCACGACAGTGGTGACCACAACAACTATGATAACAACGACGACCACAACCATCACAACGACCACCAGTACGACTACTACAACCAGGCCAACCACCACGACCACAACAACTACGACAACAACTAGTACAACCACCACGACGACTAGTACAACTATGACGACGACCAGCACCACAACCACAACCACAACGACTATAACGATAACAACAACGAGCACGACCACGACGACCGTTGCTGGCACACTGGGGGATGTTGGGATTCTTAGTGTGAATGCACCTGGCGGGATTGATGCCGGTGAGACAAGGAAGGTGGAGGTGGTGATTAAGGACTTCAGCAAGAAGAACAACAAAACTTCTCAGACTCGGAGCTTGAGCCTGACACTGAATGGGGTACCTGTCAGCGGAAGCCCTGTATCCATCACCTTAACCAATAATAAAGCGGTGAAGGTGAAATTCAATGTACTCTTTGGGACGCCAGGGATTGCAACACTTAGTGCCAGCTTATCCCCTACGGATATTAATCCGGCCAACGATACGAAGACCGAGATCAAGATCATCGGCCCGGGCCGCGGACATAACAAAGACAAAAACTAATAGCGCAAAACGACAAGCTGGGTGACTTGTAGAAGATAAGACGGTGTTTAAGGGGAGGGGGCGACAAACCCCTCCCCTGTTTCTTTGATTTATATTGCGGAAAAGACACAAAATAAATTGACAGCAGTTTAAAAGGTGTGTATTCTTGCTTGCATCTTGTGATGGTACGATAGCTGTTAAGGAAAACAGATGAGCCCAAATTTTTCTATGAGAAGCCTCTTTTTTTTATCAGTCATTTTTCTGCTGGCTCTTAGTCCGACTCCGGTCAAGGCAAGCTTCATCACCCTGGAGACCCATGCCAATCCGACCTATGATGGGAAACGGTTTAAAATGGCGGTGGACGTGACGAACAAAGGAGACGAGTCTGCCTACAATGTCCAGATCAGCGCGGACATCAACGGTCAAATGAGCACCACCCCGGCCAAAGATAACCTACAGGTAAAGGAGAAACATTCTGTAGAGGTGGCGACTGACATGACTCTGACAAAGGCGGGGAGATATCCCGTTATCGTAACTGTGGATTATACGGATGCCAACCAATACCCCTTTTCTGCCATCTCCATTACCCATTTTGTCTATCGTGAGAATCTGCCCTCCCAGGTCTTTGGAACCTTGCAAAATATCGAGATCTCGACTACGGGAAGCCTGACCTTAAGTCTTAAGAATCTGGATGAGAAGGAGAAAAACGTGACGGTTCGATTAGTTCTCCCAAAGGAACTATCCTCACCCAGTTTATTGAGGACGATTCCCTTGAAGGCCAAATCGGAGGAGAAGGTCAGCTTTGATGTCAAGAATTTCTCAGCGCTACCTGGGAGCACCTACAGCATCTTCGCCATTATGGGGTACGACGCAGGCGATCTGCATTACTCCGCTTCCGTGGGCGGCAATATCAAGGTCATGCAAGATCAAGGTTTCGTCAAATCCAACCAGCGGCTTTTGATCGGTCTTGCCATCGTCTTCGGGGCGGTCTTTGTTTATTTTAATCTCAGGGCTTTTTTGACCCGGAGATCAAGAAATAGATAGAAACTAACGACCGGAACGCCTGGGTTCATCTCGGTCACGCCACGAATCACCTGTAAGTTTTTCGGCACCACAACCAGCTATTCAATCGGGTTACTCACGAGTTCCTGTCTTCCGCGTTGCGGTGAGAATAAGAGCACCAAACGTTCTCACAACCTTGACATTCATTCTGATTCAGAATAAAATAAAAAATCATAAGACGGTGAATTTACTCTGCAATAAGAAGGCTAAAGGTCAGATGAAAACCGTAAATTTTTTCAAAAAAAGAGGGAGATTTTTCTCTCTTGTCGCTTCCTTGGGTTTTTCCCTTGTCTTTTTTCCTCAACTTTCACTCTCCGAGCAAGGTTCCTCGCCTCCAGCACCAGAGCAAAAACCTATGACTGAAAGCAGTCCCTCTGTGGAGTCGCAGCAACCCATGACTAGAACGCAAGTTCAGCAGCAGAAGGATGTGACACCACCCAAACTGGTGAATATCCTGGTGAGCCCGGAAACTCTGGATGTCACTGCCCGTCCTGCTCCCATCACAGTCACATTACAACTGACCGATGATATTAGCGGGGTCAAGGAGTGGCGTGTGATTTTTATAGGTCCATCGGGGACCAAGCTTCTCACAATCTCTGGGAATCCAGGCCTCGCCACCGGATCCAACCTAAACGGCATCTTTCAGGGGACCTCCGCGCTTCCACAATTCAGCGAGTCCGGTGTATGGTACGCTACTGTTCTTATAATGACGGACAACGCTGGAAATACGGCTAAGTTAAACCTGGCGGATGCCGGTTTTCCAGTCTCCTTCGTCATGATTCCGATGAAAACACCTCCTTCCGAAGTCCCGACGCAGGCCGAGAAGCCAGAGAAACAGGAGAAAGCGGTTACTAAAGAAGAGCAGGCGGCGCCCGGGACGCTACCAGTTCAGGAACAGGTACTACCTCCGGTACCACCTGAGGTTCCTCCGCCGGTAAAGCAGCCGGAGCAAGCGGCGCCCGGGACGCTGCCAGTTCAGGAACAGGTCCTGCCTCCAATACCACCCGAGGTCCCTCCACCGGTAAAGCAACCGGAGCAAGCGGCACCCGGGACGCCGCCGGTTCAGGAACAGGCACCGCCTCCGATACCACCTGCGGTTCCTCCGCCGGTAAAGCAGCCGGAGAAAGCAGTTGCCAAAGAAGAGAACACGATACCTTTGGGGCCTCCCGTTCAGCTGACACTGAAACAGGCGATTAAGGCCGCACTCACCGGGAACAGGCCTTTTCTTGATGCGCTCGATTCCATAAGACAGCAACAGGGACTAGGACAGGTAGGAGGCGACCAAATAATTCAAGTACCCGGCGGTGTGGATATACACATTCCTGTCAGCACTATTAGCGGAGTTGCCGCACAAGAAGCACAGTTTCAAACAACGCTTACTCCTAGTTTTTCCGTCTCACGAGGACGTTCCGGTTCAATCACAACGCAAAACGAAAGTTATAGCTTAAATGTCAATAAGCCCTTTATCACAGGAGGTTCGGTAGGCCTGACCACTAACGTGGGAAGCGATAAATTTGAGGATTTTTCATCGAGCCTGACAGCAAACTTTAGCCAGCCTCTGCTGAGAGGGGCCTGGCCGTTTGTTGTAGGTGAACCGATCGCCCTTGCAAAAAGCCAGTTGTTACAGGCAGAGCTCAATGCCGAGTGCTGCGAGGATAAATCTCGGCAGAAGCTGATCTTTGACGTGATTTCGCAGTACTACGGCATTAAGAATCAGTTGGAGCTTGTGGCGATCGCAAAAAAAGCGGTCGAGAGGGCCACAAGGTTGTTTAAAGCGACGGAGGCGAAGCAGAATGTGGAGCTTGCCACTCAATTGGATGTCTCCCGTGCAGAGGTTCAATTGTCCACACAACAGCGGGCTTTAAATCAAGCCCTCCAAGACCTGGGCAATAAAGAAGATACCTTTAAGCCCCTCTTGGGCTTAGATGCAAAAGAAACGTTAGAACTGACCGATGATATTGTGTACCAACCGTCAGAAGAAATCGTCAAAGAAGAAGACCTTCCCAAACTCACTGAGACTGCGATGAAGAATAGGCCGGACCTCAGGTCAGAACAACTGAAGGTCGATGATGCGAGCAGGGCATTAAGGATTGCACGGAATGGTCTTTTGCCTGAGCTAGATTCTAACTTTACTTATAGTGTTTCAAACGTCGGCGGTCTGAGTGATATCCAAGCGGCCAATTCAAAATCTTGGAGTGGGATACTTACATTATCCTATCCGCTCCCATTGACCAACACGAATATCAATATTGAGTCGGATACCGTTTCTCTCCGGCGGGAGCAACGTACTCTCCTGGATAAACAAGAGGGCATTAAGAGGGATATAAAAACCGATCTGAGAAATGTGTTGAAATCACGGGAGCAAATCTCGATCGTAAAGGAGCAAATCGAAAGCGCCGAGAAGAAACTGAAAATCGCTAACTTTCGCTTCGACAGAGGTCTCGCCAGCAACTTTGATATCATAGATGCGGAAAATAACCTGATACAGGCAAGGCAGAACCTTACCACGACCATTGTGGACTTCCTGGTTGCACGGAGTCAATTGAAACGGGACATGGGTGTGCTGGCCTACCAGGAATGAGGGAAGCATTATGAAGTACGGACAGAAGATGATCAAGATGAAAGCAGGCTTGTTGGCTTTGTCCAGCGCCTTGCGAAGTTTTTTTACAAATAATAACGGTATGCGGAATCATTCTATTCAGAAATACGGCGAGCTCTGTCTCGAAAAAGGAAAATCGATGGGATTGCTGATTGCCAAGGATAAACTTATGCGGGTCGTTTTGATTGTGATCCTTGTCGTATTCGCTGCTGTCCTCTTCTGGCACCGGAACCAGACCGGAGCGACTGCCGATGTTGAATCGGCCTTTACGGTTAAGAGGGATCGGTTTCAGATAAAGATTGTGGAGAGGGGGGCGCTCAAGGCGCTCCGGAATATCATGATCAGTTCTGAGATTGGAAATCGCGGGAAGATCATTCGCCTTGCCCCGGAAGGAAGCTATACGAAGAAGGGCCAGCTTTTGGCCCAGTTTGACAAGGCCCCTTTCCTGGAGGACATTGAAAAAACAAAGACAGAATTGGAACGGGCCAAGGCGGAACTGGTGCAGACCCAGGAGGATGTCAAGACCGAGAAGGCTAGGATTGACCAGAATTTAAAAAAGGCAGAGGATGATATCCCCCTTTCGGAGCTGGATTTAAAAGACCTGCAGGAAGGGAATGGCCCATTGAAGGTCAAGAAGGCAAAGGCTGCAGTGGACAAAGCTAAATCCGAATACGAAAAATTGGAGCGTGACTATAAAGACTTCAAAGAGCTTGTCAAAGACGGCTATGTCTCGCAAGCCGAGGTGGATAAAACCGCTACAAAGCGGGATGAGGCAAAAACGGATTATGGGTTTGCCCAGGCGGAATACGACAACCTGGTCAATTTTACCTATCCCGCTGATTTGGAAGCATCCAAGGCCAAGGTACGGGCTACAAAGGAATCCTTTGAAAAGCTGAAAGAGACCGCCCAATACACAATCGCCAGCAAAGAGGCGGCCGTGAATCGGGCCAATACCAATATTGCCTCCGCGCAGTCAAGGCTTGCGATCTTCCAAAGCCAACTGGAACACAGCGAGATCTATTCCCCTATTGAAGGCTTTGTCATTTATCCCGAGTTTTTTGTCGCCGGGGCATCCGAGAAGCGCAAGGTGCAGATCGGTGACTCCGTCTTTCCCATACAGGCATTTATACAGATCCCGGACACCTCCCAGATGCTGGTGGATACACAGATTCGGGAAGTGGATATCTATAAGGTCAAAGCCGGTCAGGAGGCGACCATTCGCGTGGACGCCTATCCGGATCTTGTCCTGAAGGGAAAGGTGACCCTGATCGGGACATTGGCCGAAGGCAGAGAGAAGGAGGGGAGCGGGGGAAAATATTTTAATCTCCAGATTCTCCTCAACAGCACAGATAAAAGGCTTCGCCCCGGGATGACGGCACGTGTGGAGGTTTTGGTGGATGAGGAAAAGGATGTGCTCATGGTCCCGGTGGAGTCTGTCTTTCAGAAAGGCGGCAGAAAGATGAGTTATGTCGTCAACAACCGGGGAAAGATCGAAGAGAGAGAGATCATGACCGACAAGAGCAACGAAGATTTTGTGGTGGTCAGAAACGGATTGTCTGAAGGGGAGAGGGTGTTGCTCCTGGATCCGACTAAAGAATTAAGCACCTTTGAGAAGCGGTCGGACTCAAGATCCACGACTATCCCGACCGCAACGACTGAAAATCCGAAGACAAAGACAGAGGAGGAAAAGAAAATTGTCCCCTAAGCGAGGAGCAGGCTTTGCCTGTCCGAGCGCGGGGTGTGGGGGCATCGGAGGACCTCTCTCAGTTTCATCCGGACGGGCCCTCACATACAAATAAGGAGCGACCGATGCTGATCCGGATGAAGGATTTGAGCAAGGTCTACTCCGTCGGCGATGGGCGATTGTCCGTCCTTAAACGTATTAATCTGGAGATTAGCGCCGGCGAGTTTATCGCAATCATGGGGAGGTCAGGGTCCGGAAAATCTTCCTTGCTGCATCTATTGGGCTGCCTGGATCTACCAACCTCCGGGACCTATGAACTCAATGGCATGCTTATCAGCGCCCTCGGCGATAAAGAGCTCTCATCCATCCGAAATAAGCAGATCGGTTTTATCTTTCAAACCTTTAACCTCATTCCCCAGTTAAACGTTTTAGAAAATGTGGAAGTTCCTATCCATTACAGTGGGGTGGTTCGAAGAGAGAGGCGAAGACAGCGTTTTCGATTTATCAAAAATGTCAGGTTCTCTGAGAAAAGACGACCCCTTCAGTTGATAGAAAAGGTCGGGCTCTTGGATAGGATCCAGCATACACCTCCACAGCTCTCCGGGGGCGAGATGCAGAGGGTTGCAATCGCAAGGGCCCTGGTCAATGACCCGCCGCTGCTCCTCGCTGACGAGCCCACCGGGAATCTCGATACGGCTACTGCGGCGGGAATCATGGAGCTTGTGGCAGAACTCAATCGCCAAGGGAGAACCGTGATCATGGTGACTCATGATCAAACCGTTGCTGCCTATGCGAAGACGGTCCTTTATCTTCAGGATGGCGTCTTGGAAAGATAAACGATCACATGCTTCTCTGGGAAGTTATCAGGATCGGGATCAGAAGCCTCGTTTCGCACAAGCTGCGATCCCTGCTGAGCATCTTGGGAGTCGTCTTCGGCGTGGCAGCGGTCATCTCGATGCTCTCTATCGGAGAGGGGGCGAGGCTGGAGGCACTAGAGCAGATCCGGCTCATGGGTACGAATAATATCATTGTACGGGCGCTGCCTCTTAGCAGAGAGAAAAAATTGGAGGCCCAGCAAAACCTCTCGATGGGTCTCACTGCAAGCGACGCCCAACGGATCAAGGACATATCCCCTCTGGTGGATGCCGTCTCACCGATCAGGGAGTCCCAAGCGGTTGCTCGCTTTGAAGATCGGGAAAGCAATGTCCACCTGGTGGCGACCACACCCGCCTATCCATCGGTTGCAAACCTCCGGCTGACCGAAGGAAGATTTTTAAGAGAAGGAGACCTGGAGGACCGCAGAAAGGTATGCATATTAGGATGGGGAAAAAAGGAAGAGCTCTTTCCCCATGACGATCCGCTCGGGAAGGTGATTAACATCGAGGGGCAGTTGTATCAAGTCATTGGCGTCCTGGAGAACCGGGACCTCCCCAAGGGAAAAAACCCGGTGGTGCAGGCCCGGGATATTAATAATGACATCTATATCCCCTTGGTTGCGGTTTTCTCTTCTCTATCTTCGGAGACCGGTGTGAACGAAATCTCGATCCGTGTGAAGGATGCCAGCCAAGTCCTAATGGCCGCCAACATGGCCAAGTCCATCCTGGACCGAATTCATAATCATGTAAATGATTTTGAGATCATCGTCCCGCAGGAGCTCTTAAAACAAAGCCAGAGAACGCAGCGGATTTTCAATGTCGTGATGGGAAGCATCGCCGGAATCTCTCTGTTAGTCGGCGGCATCGGGATCATGAACATTATGCTGGCCATCATTACCGAACGGACCAAAGAGATCGGGACCCGGAGGGCGTTGGGGGCCAATAAGATGGACATCTTAAGACAGTTCTTGGTGGAGACGCTTGTCTTGACAGTCGCCGGCGGGGTTATTGGAATTTTACTGGGCTCAGCCGGGGCCAAGATCATCAATTATTATGTAGAGTGGAGGACCGTCGTTTCAATCAATGCCATTTTTGTATCGTTCTTCGTCTCAGTTCTTGTCGGCGTTATTTTCGGCATGTACCCGGCCTACAAGGCCGCCAACATGAACCCTATCGAGGCGCTGCGGTACGAGTAAAAGACGTGTTTTCCTGTGTATCTCACGCAACAAAGTAAACTTCTTTTTTTAATCACACTCAGCCTGTGGACCGTCTTTCTTTGGCCTGGCAGGGCAGAGATCCAGTCCCGCACCTCTCTCCGGCGTTTATACGTTGCAAACGAAGGCTCGGACAGCGTCTCGGTCATTGATCCTGCCGATCTAAGCCTTGTTGCCCGTGTTCCAACCGGCGTGCACCCTCATAATGTCAGCGTGGACCCTCAAGGAAGGTATTTCTATGTGACCGTTCTTTTCACGAAAGAGTCGGATGATCTGGTTCAGATTTTCGATGTAAAGACCAATGCCCTGGTGACCGCTGTACACGTGGAGCATCAGCCGGCCCACGTTGTCCCGGATCCCACTGGAAAGCGTCTCTATGTTTCCAGCGAATTCGGGAACAGCGTTTCTATCATCCCAGTTCCGGAGTTTAAGAAGGTCGAGACTGTGAAGCTGAAAGGAAGAGGTCCCCACGGACAGGTGATCACCCCGGATGGCCGGGTCCTATTGGTCCCCAACGGTCGCTCCGGGGATGTTTCGGTCGTTGACCTCGTCCATCGAAAACTGGACCTGATCAAACTGCCTCCGGGCGCGAAGCCGGTTGCGATGGGGGCCGATCAGGACGGGAAGTTCGCTTATGTGACGGATGCCGGACTCAACCAGGTCCACAAGATAGACATCGCCAAAAAAATAGTCCTGGCCAGCCTCTCGGTGGGTAAGCGTCCGATGCAGGTCCCGGTCCATCCAACCCGGCCTGCGCTCTATATCCCGTGTATGGAATCGGATGCGGTCTACAAGGTAGACCTTCAGAACTGGAAGGTGGAAAAAATCATTCCGGTCGGTAAGGGGGCGCAAGGGATCGCCTACGCCGCTGATGGGAAATATGCCTATGTGACTCTGGCCGGGGAGAAGCCGGATGGACGGGTTGCGGTCATTGATACAGAAACCGATATGGTTCAAATGACTTTTCCGGTCGAGGCCGCCCCGAATGGGATTGCTGTTCTCTTCGGAAAGAATCAGGGGTGGTAGAACAGCATTCCTATTCAGGCAACGGCTTTCCTTTGGTTTCGGGGGCAAAGGGCAGCACGAAGATCCCCAAAAGATAAATCAGTCCGATGATGCTAACGGCCTTTCCGGGTTCAAAGATGGTTCCCAGCCAGCCTTTGACAAAGGGTCCTACGGAGGCGAAGACCCTTCCCACATTGAAACAGAATCCCGCCCCGGTAGCCCGGATCTGTGTCGGGTAGAGTTCCGGGAGGTAGAGAGGGAAGCCGCTGAAAATCCCGTTGTTGAAGAAGCCCAAAATCGGCAGTAGCCATAGAACCAGTGTGTAATCTTTGGGTGTAAAAAAAGTGACGGGCAGCATCACGAGGCTGCCCAGACACATCAGAAAAAAAGTGGGGCGGCGCCCGATGCGATCGGCGATAGGTCCAAAGGCCAGGTAGCCCACCAAGGCGCCGGCATTCAGGCTCATCACGGCGTAACTCACATAACGGTTCACGATCGCCGGATCGAGATTCCGGGAACCCAACAACTGCCGAACCAGAGTCGGTGTCCAATTGGTGGCACCCCACAGGCCAAAGACCGCCACAAAGGCCAGTGTGGCTCCCACGAAGGTTCGCTCCCTGAGATCCCGTCCAAACAACCGGCTAAGACTGAAAGCTAACAGTTTTTGTTCATCATCCGAGCGCTGACTTTTTTGGAGCGCCATTTTCCGGATCTTGTTTGCCTTGATCCATCGGTCCGGTTCCTTCACCATCAATCGAACCAGGAGAGAGACAAAAGCCGGGAGAATACCGATGAGAAACATGATCCGCCACCCGTAAGCTCCCAAGAACAGGTTGGCCAAGGCCGCAATTAAAAAACCGGCCGCCCAGGCGGACTGAAGCACCCCGGCGGCCTTCGCCCGTTTCTCCTCCGGCCAAGTCTCGGCAACCAGCGCTGCCCCCGCTGCCCATTCTCCACCGATTCCAAGAGCGGTTAAGAACCTGTAGACCGCCAGATGCCACCAATTGTCCGAGAGTGCGGCCGCTCCGGTAAAGATGGAGTAGATCAGGATGGTAAAAATCAGTGTCTTCGTCCGTCCCACGTAGTCCGCCATGATCCCGAAGAGCACACCGCCGAGCGCCCAGCCGATCAGGAAGATGGAAAAGATGAGCCCGCCGTACCACTCGATCCCTTCTATTGAAGCGGCGGGGCCGAGAAGCTCATGCAGCGCCGGTTGAAGTACGACCGCGTAGATTGTGGAGTCCATGGAGTCAAAAACCCATCCGAGCCAGGCGACTATCAATACCAGCCATTGATACCCGGTCACCCCAACCCACCAATGCTCCCGCCTCACTGCGTTTCCGGTATCACTCATCAAAAGAGATTCTTTCCATCCTTATTCCGTGACCTCCAGGATACCCTTCATCCCTCGGTCCTCGTGGCTTTTAAAGAAGAGCAACTTTTTGTCGCAATAGAACTTGAACTTGCCGGAGCGTGTCGGTGTGAATTTTACAACGACGCTTTTCCCGGCCGGGATATCCTGCTTGATGTCCAGGCCCGCATCGGCATCCTTCAGCATAAAATTGTGCGGAACGAGCCATGTCTTGCTGTGTATGATCAACTCCACGGGCACGTTCGACTTGAAGATTAGATGATCCGGGGTGTAGGAATAACTGTCGGCAATGATCTCGGCCCGCTGGATTTCATCGGAAGAGGTTTGAACAACCAGCGGTTCCGCGGCGAAGGAAGTCAGAGCCGTCAGGACAGTTAAGAGGAGCAGCCCGAGGTAGAAATACGATCTTTTTAATTCCATAGCGACCTCCGCTTGGGATAATGTCTAAGGCTGAGGATTCCGTGCAAGAGCTTTTGTAATCTCTGCCGAGGTTTGAGCAATCTTTTCTCTCAACTCCCGATCTTTCACCGGTGCCAGGGAATCGGCCAGGTTCAGGTCGCCCTGGGCCTCTGCAAGACGTCCCTGCCGGAGATGAATGCTGGCCAGCGTTTCCCAGAAATAGGCCTTGTGCGGGCTCTCTTTCACCAGCGCACGACGGGCCAGCTGCTCCGCCTCCGCCAGGTTCTTGCCAAGCGACAGATAGACCGAGGCCAGGTTGTTATTGGCCATCGGGTGATCCGGATCGCGATCCAGCACCTTACGATAATAGCGCTCTGCGTCCTTTATCTTCCCTTCCTGGTAGGAGAGATTGCCGAGCCCAACCAATGCGGTCACATCATCCGGTTGTTTCCGAAGCGCCGCCTGATATTCTTCGGCTGCCTGCTTGGTCAGGCCCTGCGCCTCATAGCCGCTGCCCAGGGTTACATGTTCTTCCGGTGTGAGCGGATCGTGCAGCACGACGATCCGCGGCAGACCGGAACAGGCCGCAAGACTTAAACTAAGCAGCCACAACATCCATAGCAGATTCCAAAAACGATTCCGATGCATCTTTCGGAGTATACCGAAGTCGGATAGAAAACTCAAACCCGTGGCACCAATAGATTTTAAGCAGGACCCGAAGGCAAGTGTGAAGGAGTGTATCCTGCGCTCGAGAACGTTCAAGATTCAAACCACTGCCAGGGTTGCAGTAACGGCTGCGTCCCTGGCCAATGAGAAAACGGTTCGATGACTCAAGCTGCCTGGGGCGCATCGGATACGCGACGGAATCCCCGGTTTCCAGCCTGCTTTCAAACGCATTGACCCTTCCGGCTCGTTCAGCTTATACTCATCCCCACATGAGCCGATCTTTTATTGATTTTTCACAAACGAGTTCCGCGACCAAGCGGATTACCGCCGAGCTGTTTCTTGTGGGGGCGACTTTTATTTGGGGCGGCACATTTGTGATTGTCAAAGTAGGACTCGAAGATATCTCGCCCATGCTTCTGGTCGCGGTCCGTTTCTCGATCGCGGCGATCCTTTTCTCTCTCTTGTTCTATAAAAAAATCTTCCCGATGAATCGAGCAGTCTTCCGGAAAGGGAGTTGGCTGGGACTGCTCCTGTTCTTGGGTTTTATCCTCCAGACAGTCGGCTTGAATGACACCACTCCCTCGAAGTCCGCCTTCATCACCGGCACGCTGGTAATCTTTACGCCGATTTTTCAATTGATCATCGAGAAGCGGGCGCCGAAGGTGGGACACATCTTAGGTATTATCATTGTCACAATCGGTCTTTGGTTTCTCACCGCGCCCGCTTCATCACTTTTTGAGGTCGGTTTTAGCTTTGGCGATGGCCTGACGCTCCTGTGCGCGGTGGTCTTTAGCGCTTACATCGTATATCTCGATCTGTTTCCCAAGGATGGGGACATCATCCAACTGACGTTTCTTCAAATGTTTTCCACTTCGATCTATGCCTGGATTTCGGTCTGGGTTTTCGAGCGGCCGCGCTTCTTGCCGACCGGAAATGTGCTTCTGGTTCTGGCCTATTCGGCGATCCTCGCGACAATTGTGACCACCTACGTCCAGACGCGTTATCAGCGCGATACAACGCCTACACGGGCCGCGATCATCTTTACGCTGGAGCCGGTCTGGGCCGCCGTTTTGAGTTTTCTCCTGCTTCATGAAAGCATCGGGCCGATGGGGATGCTGGGTGGCGGGCTGATCATTTCAGGTATTCTGGTCTCAGAGTTAATATGAGCAAGGAACGACTGATCAAGCAGGCCCGGTTGCTCCCGGGCGAGCCTTATGAAGAGGTCCACCACCTAGCGGTGACCTCAGATGATGACACCGATGGGTTTTTCTTAAGGCTTCATGGGGCCTTGGATCAGCCTCCAATCGTCGAGTACTGGTTTGCAACCTGGGAGAAGATCGATTCGCAGGCAAGGACGCTCTTCGGTGCGCGGTTCCTAGAATGGCAGGAGCCGTCTTAAGCGGCACTGCCACTTAAAGTCCTTCCCATTTCTTGTGGCTTTCACCTTCTAATGTTCGACGAATAGAAACCAGAAAATTAAGAATTACCAAGAGCAACCCATGCCTCTTTGTTGCAGAATATCAAAAGTGTTCCAAGTAGAATTTATCATATTGATACTGTCCAAATAGTCGGCTGACATTGGGTTAACTTCGATCAAAGAGAAACCTTTTATTCATTTCTATCTGAAATATTGCACGACAAAGTGTTCTCAAAAAATCACGCTTTAAGGAAGAAGTTCTCGAGTGAGCCATGCACCTTCCAATGCTCAAGGAACTAAAACCCGTAAATTAAGGATTGCGGAAAGAATGGGAGTATAACGCCCCTCATGCAAGAGCCGGGACTTCATCAGCGTGCGTAGGTTTCGCATCGAGCACAATAAGATCACGTATGCCCAATGCAGGCGGCGTTTCCCCGTGAAGGGATTCGTGGATTTTAAGGAATTCTGGCGATATGATCTCCTCCCACGAGTCCCCCATTGGGTGAAGGGGAAAGGAATTATTAAGAGGAAACCGAAAAACCTCCCGAAATAGAGATATGTCTAATATTGACCAGACTTTTTTTAGGAACCGGTGTATCCTCAAATCAAGTGATTCTCTAATCCGTAAATGAACTGGGAGAACCTTGCAATGGTTGGAGCGCTGGTGGTCTGGATGACCGTGTGCACGACACTTTCCGGGCCTCAGGTGCATGTTCCATTTGGGTCGTTTACGGCCGCCTCTCTCTAATCGCGGTTGGCACCGGTCGCCAGACATCGATTTGAGAGGTCCAGCTTTTTCGGCTATTTCAAGAAATTGTAATCATTTAAAAATCAGAATGAAGGAGGAACCATGAGAAGAATACTGATCGTCCTGGCAATATTCGGAGCAATGGCCATCGCCGCGCCGTCAAGTTATGCGGGCGTGGGTGTGAATATCAATATCGGTGTTCCACTACCGCCGCCAGTCGTGGTGCAAGCACCGCCCGAGATGGTGATCATACCGGAGGCCGGAGTCTACGTAGCGGTTGGAACCCCCTACGATCTTTTTTTCCTCAGTGGCCGATACTACTATTTTCATAATGGCTACTGGGGAAAAAAAGATCGTAGGGGGTTCCAACCGCTACGTAGTACGGGGCTCGCGGCTATGGCGGTCCGTGGGTTCATGTCGAGAATCGAGCGCTTCCCGGCGGTTTAAGAAAATATAAGATTGAGCGGCTGCATGAATTCCGTGAGTATGCCTCGAAGGATTACCGTGAGAGGGGTCCGGCTTACAAAGGAAAGCATTTTAGAGCCGATGAAAGAGAAATCGCTAAGGATCGGCACGAGAGCACGAGAGAGCGCGGCGGGCCGGACAGACACGGGGAGAGATAAAAGTTATAATGGCCGAAGCGGGTGCGGGCGGCCTTTTGATGATTAATGTGCTGCGCTCAAGGCTTTGTGATCTGCGGATTGTTCTGCTCCAAAACATGAATTTTCTTGGAGGAAGGAATAAAGCATAAAGAAGTCTATATCCGTTCTGTTGTGTTCACTCCTTCTGTTACAGCTTGCTTCTTGCGGAACGCTGCTGTATCCGGAGAGGCGGGGCCAACAATATGGTCAGGCCGATGTTGGTGTAGTTTTGTTGGATGCGATTGGACTTCTCTTTTTCATCATACCGGGTGTCATCGCCTTTGCGGTAGACTTCAGTACCGGTGCCATTTACTTGCCATCATACAGCCGGCATTCAAGAAGACATGCCAGAGCGCAAAACGGAATGGAGAAAGATGCATTGCGCATTGTAAAA
>Ga0207048_10150_pt1 | contig 22498 bp, 14 predicted proteins | sample Alteio_BWMinCont_65_FD_153301 | JGI IMG/M metagenome (GOLD analysis project Ga0207048, IMG submission 153301) | Enriched cells from forest soil in Barre Woods Harvard Forest LTER site, Petersham, Massachusetts, United States -... | ecosystem: Environmental > Terrestrial > Soil > Temperate forest >...
AACGAGCCTATTCGCGGGCCATAAATAGAAGTTTCGGCAAGACGGATATCCTTGAATGGGTAGGAACCATATACTGAACTAAAATATGCCAGCCCATCTTTATAAGCGGCCATAAATCTGCCTATGTTAGCATTGTGTTCAGGGTGATAATAAATATTGATGTTTACTTTATGATCTAATTGTACGCTATCGCGCGCCACTGCATATTTTGCTCCAACTGCCGCAATTGGCCCATACAAACCAGGTTGATTTTGTACAAAGTGAAAATAGTTTCGCCCATTTTGTTTCCACCGTTTTACAAGTTCGCCTGATGAGATCATTGTTTGATCTCCGGAAGTGCTCAATGTCAGATCAAAACTTACCAGGTCGGATGCTTTTCCAGATTTAAGGGTATTGATTCCTTCTGGGTCATTCTGCGCAATTTCTTCTTCTTCCTTAGGCGGCAAGCCGTTTTTCTTGCGCGCATACGGACTATTCAGTTCATCGTCATCATCATAACCCAATTCGGGTAACCCACCGGTAAAAATTGTACCGTTACGGAGCAGCCTTTGACCATATAAGCCATTGTCGAAACCCTTAAAAGTAATGGAAGAATTGATCTCCAAAATTGCAGAATCGCCCGGGGCAAGCGGTTTTTGAAATTGATACAAGCGATACGCCGCAGTGTCATTTTTGGACCTGAACCAACTAAAAAATGCCCTATGATATATTAAAGGACTCGTGAACGGTATAGGCTTGCCATCAATTTTGATACTATAATCAGATAGTTCATCTCCGTCCAGTAATACCTTTGATATTGGCTTATCGTTTTTATTTACGATCGTTAAAAAGGCCTTTACAAACTGTTCTTGTTTATCCGGGAAAATATCGGCATACATTTTAATCCTGGTTACTTTGGGCAAGGGCAGGCTTGCATATTGTTTTAAGGTTTTTTCATAAATAATGGCCCGGTTATCTGCCTCTGCCTTGATCAGAAAATTATTTAAATAGCTTACATTATAATAGTTATACGCACCGACAGCTAAAAAAGAGAAAAGCAATACTGCTGTGAATATCCTCGTTTTTGTATCAAACCTTTCAGTCAGCAACTGAAGCCTTTCTTTAAAGGACGAGGTTATCCCCCGGTAATAAAACAATGCTGAAACAATGATCAGTAAACCGCCGCCTAATAGCCAGTAAAAGTTAAACCATAATACCGGTTTTGTCATATGGCCAAGCCCATCCATATCCGAAACGCCATACCAGGGTGTATAGGAATACAAAAGTAGATTATAGTTAAATATTCCCGATGTACGCAAAAAGAAAACCGCCACCCAAATGAAAACCCCAATTCCATGTGCCACGAATTTATTATTAACCAACACATGCACCACGTACGCAAACACCACCATTTCCAATAATCGTGGCAGGATTATCACAAACAGGTAGGTCAAATAAACTGAGAAATTGAACTCATGATAGCCTTTTGCTGTTTGCACAATAATTCCGGTTATCAGGGGGACCAATGACAAGCCAAAACCAAGAAAAAGTAATGTTATTAACTTGGAACCGTTTAAAACCCAGTTGGGCGGAGGTAAAGAATCGTTTATAAAAGCGTAACCGGTAAGCCGGTCGCGGTGCAGGGTTTCGCCTGTATAAAATAAGATGATAAAAAAGATAAAGAAGGGGAATACATCGTTAAAAATATCGAGCAACGTTACAGTTCTCGGGAAATCCGGCACACCATTATAATTGTTACCCATCCAAAACACAAATCCCAGGAAAATCATGCCGCTTGATAAAATTATCCAGAAATAGTTATCACGGATAATATTCGTAAGTTCTATTTTAGTCAGATTGAATAGTGTACTTCGGTTATACGAACCGGTAAAACTTACTTTGGTGTTTTTGATAACGGAACGTTTAACTTTTGATACTACATCATCAATAGCCGCTTTATCTCTTTTCCCACTAAAAAATCTTTCGAAATTGAAACGAATATAAGTGTATACCAAAATAACTAAACCTACCCCCGACCAAATAATTCGGTTAAGCAAAAAGGTACCCGTTACAGGCAATAACGTGTTGTTTTGCTGAATGGACGAGGAATTTCCTGTCTGCAGCCTTACCCCGTTGAGCCCAAATGGATCGGCAAGGTTAATTACTGTGGCATTATTGGTATGGCTAAGGAAAAAAAATGAAAGAAAGTAGCCTAAAAATAACAATATCCCTCCGGCGTAAATCACTTTTACATTTCGGCTGATCGCAACCAGCCCAAAAAACAACGATGATGTAAAAAATATATTGGGTAGGGCAATAGTAAAAAAAGGATACAGGTAATAAATTAAGTTATTTGGCCCGTATTGTTTGGGGTCGGTCCAGCCTATTGCCGGCCCCAGTTTAGTGCCAATATAAGCTCCGATGATAACGGAACTTGCTATAAATAACATGCATAAAAACGAACCCAGGTATCGTCCCCAAAAATAACCGCCTTTCGTGATCGGGTAGGTGAGGTAGTAGTCTTTGGTATTGTATTCAATATCACGATATAAAGGGGTACCCATAATAAATGAACTTACCAGCATCATCATCATGGTTATACCTGCGCACCACATCGCAATAAGGTAAGGGGCATTGATATGTTCCTTTTCCTGAACAGGCAATGATCCTGTTGCAAAAGTGCCTATAGTAAAAATCAACGCAGCGGCAAAATATAGATAGACCGCAGGCCTTCTCAACCTGTTTTGAACTTCGAACAGAAATATCTTCCAGAACATATTTATAATTTAAAGCAGGTTAAATAGTATTTACATCTAAACGGGTGGCAATATTGCTGAAATAAACATCCTCCAGGTTGGGAGCGGCTTGTACAAAACCATTCCCCGGTTCTGTTTCTTGTATTATCCTGATATGAAGCTTACCGGCTTTTAATTGTGTTGATATTACCTTAAAATCATCCTGGTAGTGTTCAAGTTCATTTTTGGCTATTGATTTACTGTATATTTTGCCTTCCAGCTCATTCACTGCACTATCCGGCTCCCCGGCTCCCCGGCGTACAATACCTCGCCCTGGCAAATAATGGCGAAGTTGGAACAAAGGGTGCTCACATCCTCAACAATATGGGTTGATAATATCACTATCGTATTTTCGCCCAACTGGCTCAGTAAGTTGTAAAAACGGTTTCTTTCCGCCGGGTCCAGCCCCGCAGTAGGCTCATCAACAATGATCAGTTTCGGGTTGCCGATTAGTGCCTGGGCAATGCCAAAGCGCTGTTTCATACCGCCCGAATAGGTGCCTAAATGCTTCTTTTTATCTTTTGATAAATTGACATTTTCGAGTAAGGAGTTTACAAGTTCTTTCCGCTCTTTATTGTTGCCAATCCCTTTCAGTTGGGCTATATGATCAAGCATCCGCTCTGCCGAAATTTTTGGATAAACGCCAAACTCCTGGGGCAAATAGCCTAATAGTTGCCGTACCTCGGTTTTGTGTTTTAATACATCAAGATCATCTAAAAAAACGCTGCCTGAGTCTGCTTCCTGCAAGGTTGCAATAGTTCGCATTAGCGATGATTTGCCTGCGCCATTCGGACCCAATAGGCCGAACATACCATTATTGAGCGTTAACGAGACATCTTTTATAGCTTGAACGCCATTAGGATACGTTTTAAAAAGGGAGTTGATGGTTAATTTCATTTTTGATGAGATTTAGAATTGCTTCATAAGTTTTGTGCTTAACATGAAAGTACAATTTTTGATTCGTAAAGTAAGCGGTATTTAAATTTTAAGAAGAAAGTTGTGTTAAACTATTTTCTTAATACCAACCTAATATTAACAAAATGTAAACGGAACGATTATTGTTAACAAAACAGTAATTAAAATTTATTGATTAGTTAATGTATTTTTGCCGATATGTCTAAACGTAATTTACCTACTTATGCCATTGTCGAACTGCTGATGAGGCTGGCACAGCACAACTCAACTATCGGCGACTATAAAGACCATAGCGTTTACGATGAAGGGGTTATGGTTAAAACATCAGCTGGTACTGTCCGTTTCCCCCTGACATTGATTATGCAGCAATTTGAAAGCCCCGAATTGGTTTCCGATGCTGTGTTGCTAAGTATTGCATCCTCTTTTAAGCCCTTGCGCTAAGTCTTTGAAACTTAGTAAGGCTGCTTTCAGACCCTATCAATGCGCTTTTTGTTTATTCATTAAATTGAACAATTGGAAATACCATGGGTCATAACCACCTAACTTAAATAACTCATAGTGTGAATGATCTTGTATCATCTTGTACAACCTTGCATAATAAAAATGACAGTACAAGTAGTAATTTCGTTTATCAATTTCAAGCTATTTAGTATTACTGTTAGAAGCTGGTTTAAATATATTTTTTCTTTTTGAAAAAGACATGTATATTTAAATAGCCAATATAAAAACACCTGATTTATTTTTCATACCCTTCTTCATCTGTTTTTGACAGGGTGCATTAGATACGCTACAGTAATTGACATTTTATTTTAAAGCTTATGTCATCATGGGCGAAAACCGCTGGCCACTTGATTTTTCTTCGGCATAAAATATTTCATTTTCTTATAGTACCATTTGCCGGCTCATCCGACTATAAGCAAAATGAATGTTTTAACTGATGAAGTTCACCAATACATTTCTATAAATATGAAGTTGAATAATGTAACTGCAAACTATAATATCATGAAAAAGATACTTTTTACGACCGCCATGTTTGTTATTTCGCTACAAACAATTGCTTATTGTCAAACCGGTAATGATGTGATAAACAACGCGGTTTCCAGATTGAAAACCCTGCTAACCGACCATGAAATTGAAAAAGCCTACCTGCATTTTGACAAGCCATATGTCAATTATGTTGCCGGTGAAGTTGTTTATTTTAAAGCCTATGTTACTATGGGCGAACGTCATGAACCATCGACTATCAGCAGCATTTTACATGTTGACCTGATCGATAAAAATGAGGTTTTGCTGAGGTCAATAGCCCTGCAACTTAGTAATGGCACCGGCTGGGGCGATTTTGCTTTGCCTGATAGTTTGCAAAAAGGGAGCTACAGGATACGGGCCTGGACAGAATGGATGCGCAACGACAAAACCCCCTACTTTTTTGACCAATATATTTCTGTAAGTTCGATCAACAGTGTTGACAGGATTGCCGAAAATACAACACAAGGGTTAAAGCCCGAACTGCAGTTTTTTCCCGAAGGGGGAAATATGGTTGTTGATGTACCATCGAAGGTTGCTTTTAAGGCTATTGGCACCAATGGGCTGGGCATAAATGTTAAGGGCGTAGTTGTTGATAACGAACATAAGGAGGTAGCAAAAATTAATTCAGCGCATTTGGGTATGGGCGAATTTGATTTTATCCCCGAAGCGGGCCGGACATATAAAGCAATGGTAACTTTTAGTAATGGATCTCAAACAAGTATGGACCTGCCTGTCGCCGAAATGAAAGGAATTACATTAAGGGTCAGCACCCGCGATCCTGCAAAGTTATCTATAGAAATAAGGGCAAGCCGCGATTACTATAATGAGAACAAGAATAAGCAACTAAATTTAATGATTTATTATTCAGGCGCTTTAAAGCGGTACACACCAAAATTGGAAGGCGAGGTGCTCGGACTTGATTTGCCAGCAAATGCTTTCCCAACGGGTATATTAAGGGTCACCCTGTTTTCAGAAACAGGTGAACAATTGAATGAGCGGCTGGCATTTATCCAGAATCCGGATTTGTTGAATCTGAATGTTACTACCAATAAACCATCATTTGCAAAACGTGAAAATGTTCAGTTAAGCCTTAGCGCGAAAAACAAAGATGGCAATGCAGTAAACGGTTCCTTTTCGGTGTCAGTTATAGATGAAAGCAAGATTTTGGTTGATGAAAACACAGAAAACACAATACTATCGAACCTTTTACTTACTTCTGATTTAAAAGGTTATGTGGAACAGCCAAATTATTATTTCGCGAATGTTACCAAAGAAACCAGGGCCGCACTTGACATACTGATGCTAACCCAGGGTTACCGCCGTTTTGTATGGAAAGAATTGTTGAACGGCAATTCAACGAACGCGATTACTTTTAACCCGGAAAAACAAATTGACATCGCAGGAACATTTACAACCAAGGCAGGCGCGCCCATTGCAGATTGTAAAATCACTTTAATATCTGTAACCGGCGGACCGGTAGGGACACAGGTTACTGATGCACAGGGAAAGTTTCGTTTTGCAAATGTAGCATTTGAAACAGGCGCCCGTTTTACCGTTACGACATCGGGTAAAAAAGGGGTGCTTAAAATGGATGACCCTGCTGCGGGACCAATCATAAGCCCACGAAATGCAATTGATTCGAGATATGATGCAAATGCCGATATTCTTGCATCCTCTCAAAACAATCAGGGCCAGGGTATTGTAATGGCCAACAATGGATCAACCAAAGAATTATTGAAAAACGATAAGGTTGTGGGAACCCCAACGGGTTACAACTACAGGTCATCAAATATAGGTGGCCCAGGACACGCGGACCAGGTTATACTGGGCGACAATATTAAAAGTTACCCGACGCTTTCTTCCGCATTGGGGGGGCTTGTGCCCAGTGTTCAGTTTACAAATGGAGTACCCAGTTTAAGGACCGGAATGACCATTTCTGCTTCGGGCCAAACCACCGAACCAATGCTGGTGATGGTTGATGGAACTAATATGGGCCGTGGCTTTGACGTTGACAACTATAATCCGGCCGGTATCGAGGCTGTAGAAATTTTACAAGGTGCAAATGGATCCATTTATGGCTCGGAAGGAGGTCAGGGTGTTATGGTGATTACAACCAGGCAAGGTGGAGGAAGAGAAGCGGTTACCAGCACAGAAATGTCGCCGGGCATTTTTTCGATTGAGCCCAAAGGTTTTTATAAAGCAAGGGAGTTTTATTCTCCACGATACGATGCAGCTCAGCCAGCTAATAATCTTCCTGATCATCGTACCACAATATTCTGGAAGCCTGATGTGATTACAGATGCAAACGGCAATGCCTCACTCAATTTTTTTAATGCTGACGGCCCCGGGACTTACAGGGTAGAAGTAGAAGGATTTGACAGTAAGGGCAATTTAGGCATGCAGGTATTTAGGTATAAGGTTCAATAGTTTAACAGGTAAATATCTGTTTAACATAAAAACCATTCCGGTCTTGATCATAACATGACCAGGATGGTTTTGTTGTTTCCCATCCTACTATTTTACCTTCATATTTTGGTGTTATCGTAGTCTGTATTTATTCAATATAAAAATATTTCATTTCCTTATGGTACTATTTACCTGCCCGTCCGACTATTGTTAAAATGTAAATTTTAACGGCATTATGTAAAATTGGTATAGCGTTGAATAGTTAATTAATATTAATTTTAATAATATGAAAAAATCATTTCTGGCAATGGCATTGTTCATTGTATCCTCGCAAACAATTGCTTATTGCCAGGGTGACACAACTTTATTAAAGAATGCTGTTTCAAAATTAAGGAATCATTTAACAACGCATGTTGTTGAAAAAACCTACCTGCAATTCGATAAACCATATTATGCCGCGGGCGATACTATCTACTTTAAAGCCTATGTAACAATGGGCGAACGGCATGAGCTTTCAAACTTAAGCGGTGTGCTGCATGTAGATTTAATAAACACCAAAAACAAAATCGATCAATCCATAAAATTGCAGCTTGACAGCGGGATATCCTGGGGAGATTTTGCTTTGCCGGATTCATTGCCAAAAGGGGATTATCGTGTAAGGGCCTATACTAAATGGATGGTAAACGAAGGCAATTATTTTGATCAAACTATTGCTATCGGCTCCATCCTTAGCAATAAAATACCGGAAGGGGGTACCCTTCAGCGAATTCCGGTAAAAGGTAAAGCCGACATTCAGTTTTTCCCCGAAGGCGGCAATATGACAGTAGGCATCCGCTCAAAGGTGGCGTTTAAAGCCATCAGTGGGAACGGGCTGGGCATCAGTGTAAAAGGCGTGATACTTGATAATACCGAAAAGGCGATAACCACGTTTAGTGCAACCCATTTAGGCATGGGCTATTTTTATCTTACACCCGAAGAAGGCAAAACTTATAAAGCCAGGTTAACTTATGCCGATGGTACAGAAAACATAATCGACCTGCCCCAACCTGAAGCAAAAGGGATAGTTTTGTCTGTTAATAACGATTCAATACCCAAAGCATCGGTAAGGATTGTAGCGAATAATGCTTACTATCTTGAAAACCACGGGAAGGATTATACCCTTGTCATTTATTCAGGCGGTATCGCCACTTCAGTCACCTGCAGACTGGATAGTCCGGTAATTGCGATGGATATTTTAAAACGGCGCCTGCATACTGGCATTGCAACGATCACCCTGTTTTCGCCCAGTGCCGAACCTTTAGCAGAGCGCTTGCTGTTTATACAAAATTATGATCAGCTCAGCCTGAACCTAAGTAGCGATAAAGAGTTGTATGGTAAAAGAGAAAAAGTAAACATCAGGCTTAATGCCATCAACAGGGCAGGCGATCCCACAAAGGGACATTTCTCCGTTTCGGTTACCGATGAAAGCAAGGTGCCGGTAGATGAGTATAACGAAAACACAATTATATCAGACCTGCTCCTTACATCAGATCTTAAAGGCTATGTGGAACAGCCCAATTATTATTTTACCGATACAAGCGCCCGCGCCCGGAATAGCCTTGATGTACTGATGCTTACCCAGGGCTACCGCCGTTTTGCATGGAAACAGGTACTTGACAATAGTTACCAGCCTGTAGCATATCAGCCTGAAAAAACATTAGAGATTAGCGGTATGATAAAAAATCCGTTTGGTAAGCCGCTAAATAAAGGAACAGTTACCCTGTTGCCGTTTACTGGCGGTTCCTTACTAAGCACTGCATCGGATGATAAAGGCATATTTCACTTTTCGAACTTGGTTTTTGCCGATACCACCCATTTTGTATTAAGCGCTGTAAACAAAAAAGGGCTAAATTCAACCAAGATCACTTATTTTACTGATAAGCCTGAACCTTTAATAGCTGCAAACTATTTGCAAAATCCACAAATAGTGACCTATACCGCTATGGCATCATTTGTTAATAATGACAAGATGCAGCAGGATGAGCTCGTAAAATATGGGCATATCAAAGGCATAATGTTAAAGGAAGTGAACATAAGGGATAAAAAACGGGATGATCAATATAGAACACAAAGCCTTGCCGGTGCCGGCTTTGCCGACCAGGTAATGCATGCAGATGAAATTGAACAAATTGGAGGGCAGCTTTCTACAAGTTTGGACGGGCGATTGCGTGGAATTTCGTTTATAAGGAGCTCTAATGGCAGTGCAGTTCCTTTTTTAAGAGCGCCTCCCGGTAGCGGGCCGATGTACGTTGTAGTGGACGGTGAAGTAATAAGTGGTGGCTTTGACATTAACCTAATCCCGTCATCACAAATAGAAACAATTGAAGTATTAAAGTATGCCAATGCAAGCATCTATGGAATAGACGGAGGAGGTAATGGAGTTTTAGTAATTACCACCAAGCAAGGGGGATTAAGCCCGAAGGATGTGGCATCCATCGGTGTTTTACCTATCGCTCCAAGGGGCTTTTATAAAGCAAGGGAATTTTATTCACCAAAATACGACAATATTAATTTCAACAGTAAACAACATGATTTCCGCTCAACAATTTATTGGAAACCGGAAATAATAACTGATAAGGATGGCAATGCCTCATTGGAATACTATAATGCCGATGGAGCCGGAACCTACAAAATAGTAATAGAAGGTATTGATGATAAAGGCAATTTAGGCAGGCAGGTTTACAGGTATAAGGTTGAGTAATTCTAATAAAAAGTTAATGTTGTTAAAGATGCAGTATAAAATTAAAAAATTATATTTGGTTAAGCGTAAGTAGAAGGGGTGCATTAAGGCACAAAATTACCCGGATGACCTATTATACCTAACCTGGCTTATCATAAGAAAGTTTTAGCAAATTGATCATGTTCAAAACTCTGATTTTTTTATTTGTCTTACTGCCATTGGGTTGTTTTGCGCAATTCACTATTTCAGGACGGGTTTTAAACCAGGCTGATACAAAACCGGTCGCCAATGCAAGCGTATTTTTGAGTAATTCCTCGGTCGGCAATAAGACTGCGTATAATGGTACTTTTAGTTTAAGCGATGCGAAACCCGGTAAATATGAACTAATAGTATCAATTATTGGTTTTGAAACTTACAGCCAATTCATAACAGTAAACAATAGTAACGTCACTTTACCTGATATTACAATATTTCCTAAGACGATCTCTTTAAAAGAAGTAAGCATAAAGCCTGTGATAGATCCCAACCGGGAAAGAAATTTTGAATTATTTAAAGAGGAGTTTTTAGGAACCTCTGAGCTCGCCAAAGAATGCAAAATAGTGAACCCGGACATGCTCGACCTGGCCTACGACGAAACAACCAGTACACTTACAGCTTCTTCGGCAGATTTTTTAGAAATTAAAAATGCGGGCTTGGGATATAAAATAAAATACCTGCTCAAAAACTTTAAGTTGGACAATAAAGATAAAGGCTTTGAGACAGTACATTATGAGGGTTTTGTCTTATTTGAAGAACTGAAGGGCGTACCGTCACAGCAACGGCGCTGGAGAAAAAGCAGGGAAGAAGTTTATGAAAACTCTCCAATGCACTTTTTACGTTCGGCACTCGGCAATAGGATTGAGGAAGAAGGTTTTCGCGTGCAGCAGGTATCAATTTATACAAATCCCAATAGACCACCTGACAGTTTAATTGAAGCTAAAATCAGGCGGTACAAAGAATTAAAATCCGGGACTGATAAAGATTCATTGTCGTTTTGGGTTAAAAAATCCAAACTGCCCAAAACGTTCCAAAAATTAATGCCGTACCCTTTAAACAAACAAGATTTAATACAAACTACAGATCAGCCTGGTCAATACTCTCTTGGCTGTGATTACGACTGGCTATACGTCGCCTATAATAAAGACCATCATTTCCATATAAACGACCAGTTCAAATATTTATACAATGCCGGTAATACCGAAAATACTTTAATAGGCTTTAATTCTCCGGAGGCCTTTTTTAACATTAATGGGGTGATATCCAATCCTTATAGTTTAATGTATTATGGCGTTTGGGGCAGAAATCGCGTAGCCGGGCTTCTACCAATAGATTATCAGGTTCCGGATAACATGAGCCTGGTTATTGAAAATAATTTCATAAAAAAATTAACCAATAAATTAGATACTTTCTCATCGACTCACATTACAGAAAAGGCCTACCTGCATTTTGACAAACCCTATTATGCCGCAGGAGATACCATTTATTTCAAAGCCTATGTAACACTTGGCGAACGGCACGAGCTTTCAAACCTAAGCGGTGTGCTGCATGTAGATTTAATAAACACCAAAAATAACATCGATCAATCCATAAAATTGCAGCTTGACAGAGGGGTAGCCTGGGGAGATTTCGCATTGCCGGATTCATTGCCAAAAGGAAACTATCGGGTGAGGGCCTATACACAGTGGATGCGCAGTGCGGGAGATGACGTTTTCTTTGATAAAGCTGTAGAGATAGCGTCAATAAAAAACACGCCGGTATCTGAGAGTATTGTACGGCAAACGGGGCAAATTCCAAAAAGTAAGGCTGACATTCAATTTTTCCCCGAAGGCGGGAATATGACCACAGGTATCCGTTCAAAAATAGCTTTTAAAGCCATTGGTGCAAATGGGCTGGGTGTCAATGTAAAAGGTGTGATAGTTGATAATACCGAAAAGGCGATAACCACGTTTAGTGCAACTCATCTGGGCATGGGCTATTTTTATCTTACCCCCGAAGAAGGCAAAACCTATAAAGCCCGGTTAACTTATGCCAATGGTACAGAAAACGTAATTGATCTGCCCCAACCTGAAGCAAAAGGTATAGTGTTATTTATTAATAACGATTCAATTCCTAAAGCAACGGTAAGGATTGCAGCGAATAATGCCTACTATCTTGAAAACCGGGGAAAGGATTATACGCTCGTCATTTATTCAGGCGGTATCGCCACAACTGTTACCTGCAGACTGGATAGTCCGTCAATTACCATGGATATTTTAAAACGGCGCCTGCATACCGGCATTGCAACGATTACCCTGTTTTCGCCCAATGCTGAACCTTTAGCAGAACGCCTGCTCTTCGTACAAAATTACGATCAACTCAACATTGGGGTAAACACTAACAAAAGCAGCTATACCAAACGGGAAAAAGTAAAAATTGAATTAAATGTAAAAAATAGGGCTGATGAATCTTCTAGAGGACACTTTTCGGTATCTGTTACAGATGAAAGCAAAGTGCCAGTAGACGAGTACACAGAAAACACAATTATATCGAACATCCTCCTTACATCCGATCTGAAAGGCTATGTAGAGCAGCCCAACTATTATTTTACCGATACCAGCACCAGTGCCCGCAACAACCTTGATGTGCTGATGTTAACTCAGGGTTATCGCCGTTTTACCTGGAGACAGGTGCTTGATAATAGCTACCCGCCAATAGCATACCAAGCCGAAAAAGCATTAGAAATTAACGGTATGGTAAAAAACCTGTCCAATAAGCCAATAGATAAGGGAACAATTACCCTGGTACCAACTAAAGGCGGCCCGTTACTAAGTGCTGTTTCGGATGATAATGGCATGTTCCATTTCTCGAACCTTATTTTTGCTGATACCACTCATTTTGTATTAAGTGCGATAAACAAGGATGGACAGAATTCTACAAAGATCACTTATTTTGCTGATAAGCCTGTACCGGTAACGACTGCAGACCAATTGCAAAACACACAAGTGGTTTCGGATACTGCCATGGCTGTATACCTCGAAAACACCAAAAAAGACCGGAACGAACTTATAAATTATGGCCGTGGTAAAGGGATAATGTTAAAGCAAGTGAATATCAGGGATAAAAAACTGGATGATCAATATAAAACACAAAGCTTAGCCGGTGCCGGCTTTGCCGACCAGGTGATGCACGCGGATGAAATAGAAAGGGTTCAGGGACGACTCTTTACAAGTTTGAATGGGCGATTAAGAGGGATTAGTTTTTTAAGAGAACCTGGCGGACAAATAGTACCTTTTTTAACCATTAATTTAGCGAATCCCCGGTTTAATGGGCTACCTCCCCAAATGCTCGTTGTTATAGACGGTGTTGAAAACGGCGATTATCTCGGCTTACAGGCGGCCGATGTCGAAACCGTTGAAGTATTAAAAAACGCGAGTGCATCAATGTATGGTATCGAAGCGGGTGGTGGCGTTTTAATTATTACAACAAAACAAGGCGGCGGCCTGCAGGCAAAAGACATTGTGTCCATTGGTGTTTTACCCATCGCTCCAAGAGGCTTTTATAAAGCACGGGAGTTCTATTCACCAAAATACGACAATACCGACCTGGCAGCTAAAAAGCGTGATTTCCGCTCAACAATTTATTGGAAACCGGAACTGGTCACAGATAAGGACGGCAATGCCTCATTTGAATACTACAATGCCGATGGATCAGGCACATACAGGGTTGTAATAGAAGGCATAGATGATAAAGGCAATTTAGGCAGGCAGGTGTATAGATATAAGGTTGAGTAAAGCCCCTTCTAAATCTCCTCCGCCAGATGGCGGAGAGACTTTAGCTGCAACCGCCGTAACTGCAGCTTCTTTCGGACTTTCGGACTTTACTGACTTTCGGACTACCCTAAAACCTTCTGCCTAAAATAATTTTAAATATGCCTTTGTCTGTGCTGTTTGTAAAACCGAGGCCGTAACCGGCATTAAACTCCCAGTTGGGATCCCAATTCAAATCTGTTGCGATAAATAGCTGGTGTTGCTGCAGTTGGTAAGGGTCGTAATGAAAAAATGGCCCGGTACTGCCGTAATACTCTAATCCCAGGGCTACTACTTTAGTAACATCATAGCTCCATTTTACATTTGGCGAAAAAATCAAGCCTCTTTTGGCATCTGGTCCGGCAAAACTTTGGTCAAGAGTCGGGTTGATGGAAAAGTAATTCTTCCCCCATTTTTTATCGACAATCGGCCGTATCTCTAAAGTAGCTGTATTCGGTGAGAAGGCGGCTTTTTGAAAACCAAACTCCAGGGATAGGCTTACACCAACGGGCCATTTCCAACTTTCGGGGGCAGCTACCCTCGGGCGTATGTGCGAGCCAACATAAGCAGTGCGCCCGTCATTGCCAATACTGTTAAAAAAATAGAACCCGGTTTCAAACCAGGGGGTCCAGCCATGAGTTATCTCAATGGTCTCATGTTCTACATCATTGGTAGGTAACATGCCATCTACAACAGCTTTGCTGCCATCAGATGTAAAATTACTATGCAGCTCAAACATGGTGTGCCCCTTCTCAACCAAATCAGAACCGTAAACTTGTATCTCGTAATTATCCTGCGCTTTTAGACTGGTCAATGCAAATAAGAACAGCGCGCATATCAGTAAGGATTTGATCATAAAAACTCGTTTTCAAATAATTATAAAAGTATAGCCATAATTTGAGAAAATACTGAAGTAATGCACAAACAACAGAGATGTTACAAAATAGAAAGTTCCATCGCTTCTTGTCAAACTCAATCCTTACTTACGACTCGAGACTTTTAACTTAAGACTACTTAGTTATGAGGTAGACGTGATCAAGCGTCTTTAACCTTTTGGTTTTGTTTATAAAATCGGGAAGAAGGTTTTCCTTCGGGTAATTTATAAATGAGCGGATGACCTTAAAATTAGCATGGGTTTGCGTGAGATAATCCATCGACTGTTGGTTAGCATAAAAAACCGATATATCCTTCGGCTTACAGCTATCGAACTGCTCAAGTGGAACAATATCAACGGGCCTTTTGCAATAAAACTGGAAATTGTTATTCTCAGCCTTTAATGAATATAGATGGAAACTGTCAAACTGTTGCTGGTTGATGTATTCGGCTGCCGCTATTTGTCCCTTATAAGGCACTATTTCGTTGTAAAAAACAGTGTTGACATAAAAACCAACAAACAGGGCTGCAGTGCAATTTAAAAAGAAAACCTTTGTGTTCGCCTCCTTAATTTTAATAGAAATAAAAGCAACTATTAGCCCGAACGGTATAATTCCAGCGACAAATAACTGACCATTTGCCGGCTTTAAAACAATGTTAACCGCAACAACCACTATCGGCAGTAATATCACAAATATCCACTGTCCAATAAGCCTGAATTTTGCCCCAAATTTGCTTAACTGATCAAAACAAACGGGGGCAGTTACTATAGCAAATAAAGGAAACACGGCATTAGTATAAAAGGGCAGCTGAAACCGGGATAGTGAAAAAAGAGCCAGCAACAACAAGCCGCCGCTTAAGGCATAATATTCTGCTGCTTTTTTATGCTGATATAGCGCCTTTATATTTCTAAACACCGCATAATAAAATAGCAGGCACCAGGGTGCAAACGCCCAAAGCAAGGTATGGAAGTAAAAAAATATACTGCCTGCTTCTTTGCGGTTAATTGGCCCGTTGTTTACAAAGCGGCCGAACTGGCTATCCCACAAAAACCATTTGATACCTGAAACATTGTGCATTCCAAAAACCGTTTTTTCAGGGTGCAGGTCAAATTGAATATACAAAGCATAAAACTCAGGCAGGGTAAAGATGAATGTAAGTACCAGCAGCCAGAGCCATTTAAATTGAAACAAGTGCTTCAGTTTTTTTTGAAACAGCAAATGCCCAAGCAGGCTGCCATAAATAGCGGTGATTACAAATATGCCTTTGGTCATTACTGCAAATGCGGTAAGCAAGGCAGCTAAAAGCAGATCCTTAAATGTAAAACGATCTTCCAGGCAAGCAATATGATAAACGCTGCCTATCAATAATCCCATCAGGTAGGGTTCGGCACGTACGTCGGTGTTTGCTAATATGGTGTTTTGGGCAGTCATTAGTATTAGCACAGCGATGGCGGCGGTTTCCCAACCATAGTATTTCTTTGTAAAAAGGTAAGTGTAAACCAGGCCGATGACAAAAAAGAGCAAGGCTGGTAAACGGTAGGCCCACACGCTGATGCCAAACACTTTAAAACTTAATGCGATGGCCCAAAAGGGGAAGTGCGGTTTATCAAGCCAGTCGCGGTTATAGGTAAACAGTTGCAGAAAGTCTTTTTTATAAATCATATTTTTAGCGATAGACGCATACAGGCCGGGATCATCGGTAAAGAACTTAATACTTATTCCTGCAAAATTTATCGCGAGTGCCAGTACAAATAGCCAAAGGTAAAATGATTTATAGGTATCTTTCATTGAAATATGCCTTATTAAAAAAAGTCCGGAAAGTCCGAAAGTCCGAAAGATAGAAAGATAGTAGATTAAAGTTAAAATTATTATTAGTTGTTAATGTTTGCCAAACCCGATATTTAGATTTGATCACAAAACTTTAATAACTTTCGGACTTTTCGGACTTTTTTTGTAACGAAATCGATATGACGAAAGTCTAACACAAAATCCCCGAATTTCAGTTTATCTTTATACACTTAAAAATTATAACCAATTAAAACAGCATTATGAAAACATTATTTCAATTAAAGGCACTATCCTTTTTTGTATGTGCATTTTTAGTATCATCAGTTGCCATGGCGCAAAATACCGCAAAGCCAATACCCAGCCCCCGCGACAGCGTGAGTGGTGCAGTAGCAGGTGCCCACATTAAAATATGGTACGGCAGTCCATCGGTAAAGGGTCGTAAAGTATTTGGCGGTCTTGAGCCGTGGGGAAAAGTTTACAGGGCCGGAGCCAATGAAGCCACCACCTTCACAACCGACAAGGATATTAAAGTGGAAGGTGAAACCCTGCCCGCAGGTACTTATGCCTTCTTTGTTATCCCAATGGAAAAAGGAAAATGGACTGTAATATTCAACAAAACTGCCAAGCAATGGGGAGCGTTTAAGTACGACCAGAGCAAAGACCAATTACGCGTAATGGTTGAACCCAAAACAACAAAAATGCACGAACGAATGGTTTATTTAATCAATAAAGGCGGTTTTAGTATGGATTGGGATACTACAAGCATTCCGGTTTCAATAAAATAAAGGATTTACGTTTTTATGTTTTAAGCCTCCCGGTATCCCCAGGGGGCTTTTTATTGCTTTTATTATGCTTGCCAATACCTAATAATTTGCAGGGTTTCAATATGCGTTATATTTACAGCGTAAATGTTAAATATTCGAATCAGCAAAAAACTAAAAATAAGGATAATCGCAATCATAGCGCTCGCAACTGCTATATTTTTACTGATGGCATTTGCGGATCACCCGCTATTGGTTGAAAAGTATTATTCCGAAGGTTTTTATCCATTTCTATGCCACATACTTCACCCTGTTTTTAACCTGTTCCCTTTTAGCATGGGAGATGTACTATACGTAGCGGTAATTTGCTACCTTATTTATGCATTATTCAAATTGATAAAACTGGCTTTTAAGCGGCAATTTAAACAGGCGGGCTTTTTTTTATTGGGGATAGTTATCGGTGTGCAAAGTGCTGTGCTGATCTTTTACTTATTCTGGGGGATGAATTATTTCAGGCCTTCGGCAGGTGAGCGGCTTAACCTGCGTGATACCAATTATACAACAGCCGGTTTAAAAGCCGTTACCGCCATGCTTATTGATAGCGCCAATGCTTGCCGCGCACGTTTAACGCCAGCTGATCTGTCGCAAAGCAACAGTGCAATTTACCAAACCGCGGTGCAGGCAGTCAATAAATTGTCGCACTATTCAGTTAACTTTCGCACTTATTATCCGCATATTAAATCTTCCATACTAACCCCATTGCTTAACTATATCGGCACTTCGGGCTATTATAACCCATTTACCAGCGAAGCCCAGATGAATTACCAAATGCCGGTTTTCGACAGGCCGGTTACTGCCTGCCATGAAATGTCGCATCAGATGGGTTTTGGAGCCGAGGATGAGGCAAATTTTGTTGGGTTCCTCGCCGGAGTTGGGTCGAACGACAGATTGCTGCGTTATTCAGCCTATCACCTTGCTATTGATGAGTTTATGCACGCCCTTCATTACAGGGATAGTTTGGCAAGCAAGGAATTAAAACCCCGCATATCACTGGCCGTCCATAACGATTTTAAGGCTGAGCGTGCATACTGGCTTTTATATCAAAACAAAGCAGGCGTTTTAAGCAGTATTTTTTATGATAAATTCCTTAAAGCCAATAATCAGCCCAAGGGTCTCGACACCTATAACCGCATGGTACTGCTGGTAATGGCGATGTACGGGGGGAAGGTTCATTAGTTTATTGGTTCATTTGTTCACTGGTTCATTAGTTCGTTGGTATTTAAACATTGATCTGTCAGGTTGATAATCACGTTATAAATAACGATTTCGATACACCCAACCGATCAAACATATTATCAAAGCAGACTAATGAACTAATGAACCAATGAACTAATAAACTACAACACCACCCCATCCGGAGTAAATTTCAAATTATCGTTACCTGCATGGGCTGAATTGGCGTAACCAATATCATTGATGTACAGTTTTTCATTTTCGGCGCTTATACGAAGGTCGCCTGCCATAAAGTCGCCATTTATGCGGATAACTGCAATTGGGGTATTTACTTCCAGCTCGGCCACAATGTAGGCCTCCAGGTTCATTGCCGAATCATCATCCAATTGGTGTACATGGATTATCAACGAGCCATCGGCCCTTAAAATCTCGATACTATCGCGTTCTCGTTTGACGGTGTAGGGTGCGGTATCTAAACTAAGGTTTGCCATCATGAATACCTGGGTTCCATCAATGTCTTTAATATCCAGGTCAATATCGAGCGGTGGGCGTTCTCCTTTGGTGGGTGAGCCATGATAAATAGAATTGATCTTTAAAAAATCTGTTTCATCTTCATTATCTGCATAGCTTATAACCGGTTTCCGAACTACAAACGCGCTTGAGCCAAGAATGAATGCATATTTCATAGACTTATGTTTTTCATAAAGATAAAAAATAATATTAAAATTGATTGGACTGGTTTTAAAAGAGGGGGGAGATTTTCTTATTTTGACACTACTTTAATGAAGTTCCGGGAACGTTACCGGATAAAAAAATGCGTTCCGTATCTCACCCCGGAACGCATACAACATCGTAATCAAACAACGTTGATCAACTAAATCTCAGATAACATGTTTAATGATAATCCAAGCTTTTTATTTAAAATTACTGATCGCGTTTCGACCAATAAGCTAAAATTCCATTTATTTATTGCCGTGGAACTATTCCTCGATGATTAAATTCAATTATATTAGAAGCCAACTTACAGGGAACGGACAATATCAAATTATATTGTATCAATAGTACCGCAAAATTAAGATTAATTTTAAAAAAATGGCATCAATATGCAGCTTTCATTTTGAATTATTTAGTAAAACTGTTGTTACGATGACAAAACAGCTATTTATAGTATTTATTTTTTCACCATTGTTGGTAACTGCCCAAAAATTCACAACAAAAGAGATTGGAAAATTTGAGCAGGAGGCCCGGTCGGTAACTATTATCCGTGATAGCTGGGGAGTGCCCCATATTTATGGTAAAACCGATGCCGATGCTGTTTTTGGGCTTATGTACACCGAATGTGAGGATAATTTTAAAGGGGTTGAGCAAAACTATTTATATCAGTTGGGTAAACAAGCAGAAGCCGACGGAGAAAAAAGTTTATATTCAGATGTTACTTTACAATTGATAGCCGATACTGCCGATGCCATTAAAGACTACAATACAAGTGCCCCCTGGTTTAAAAAGCTGATGGATGCCTTTGCCGATGGTATGAATTATTACCTGTACAAGCACCCGGAGGTTAAACCATTAGTATTTCATCGCTTTGAACCGTGGTTCGCCCTGATGTTTACTGACGGCAGCGTTTCAGCTACAGTTACCGGCGGCATAAATTTGAACGAAACCCGTAGTTTTTATTCAGGGACCTCCGAAAAGTTAGATGCGGCAGTTTACAAACCAAATGAAATAGATGAGCGGGAAATCGGCTCCAACGGTTTCGCTATCGCGCCTTCGAGATCAAAATCAAAGCACGCATTATTGTATATCAACCCGCATGTTCCTTTTTATTTCCGTAGCGAAGTACAAATAGTAAGCGGTGAAGGGCTTGATGTTTATGGCGCTGTTACATGGGGACAGTTTTTTGTTTACCAGGGTTTCAATCGTCACTGTGGCTGGATGCACACCAGTAGCTATGCCGACGTCGGCGACCTCTACGCGGAAAAAGTGAGCAAAAAAGATGGACAATGGTATTATGAATATAGTGGCTCGCTAAAGCCGGTGATTTCCCGCAAGCTGGTAATGAACGTCAAAAAAGGTGATCAAACAGAGCAAAAGACCATCACAGGCTATTACACCCATCACGGGCCTGTATTGGGCAGCCGTGATGGCAAATGGCTGGCGCTTAAGGCTAACAACCGTTCGTACAACGCTTTGCTCGAATCGTGGCTCATTACCAAAGCCAATACATTTGCCGAATATAAAAAGGCAATGGGTTTACTCTCGAACGGTACAAATAATACCGTTTATGCCGACGACCAGGGGAACATAGCCTTTTGGTACGGCAACTTCATGCCTAAGCGTGATCCTAAACTGGATTGGACATTACCCGTTGACGGAACTACCCCAGCAACGGAATGGCAAGGCTTACATACCTTAAATGAGATAGTCCACGTGTACAACCCGGCTACCGGCTGGATAGAAAATTGCAATTCCACACCGTTTGTATCATCGGGCAAAAGTAGTCCTGATAAAACCAAGTACCCGGCATACATGGCTCCCGACGGACAAAACTACAGGGCAGTTAACGCCATAAAACTATTGAGCGACGCCGAAAACATAACACTCGACCAGTTGATCACCAAAGGGTACGACCATTACCTAACGGCTTTTGATGTGTTGCTCCCGCCGCTTTTTAAGGCATACAGTACTGCACCCGATTCGCTTAAAAAATCACTAGCGGAACCTATTCAGAGTTTGCAGCAATGGGATAAACGTACTGCTGCTAATTCGGTGGCAACAACGCTTGCTATTGAATGGGGAACATTAATGATGCGGGCCTTGCCGCCTGCAAAAACAGTTGAAGAAAGCACTTATCAAACAGAACGGATAAAAACTTTGCTTCAAACTATCAGCAATAAGCAGCTATTGGATAATCTCGGTGATGCCATACATAATCTTCAAAAGCGCTATGGCACCTGGAAAGTGCAATGGGGAGATATTAACCGGTACCAGCGCCCGGCTGATGGGGTCACCTTCAGCGATAATGAACCAAGCCTGCCTGTTGGGCTAACATCGTCGATGTTTGGGCAGCTCCCATCGTTCCAGAGCCGTACATTTAACACCAAAAAACGCTACGGATATTCAGGTAACAGTTTTATAGCGGCTGTGGAATTTGGCCCTCGCATCAGAGCGAAATCCATCGTAACTGGCGGTCAGTCATTCGATCATGCTTCAAAACACTATACCGACCAGGCTGGCATGTACATTGAAGGTAAGTTTAAGGATGTGCTGTTTTACAAGAGTGATGTGTTGAAACACGCCGAAAAAATCTATCATCCAGGTACTTGAGTTACACGGTAATAAAATGTACCTTTAAAACCAATATAAGCTGGCATGAAAAAACTTTTATTCCTTTTGCCTTCCTTGCTTTTTTGCGGTTTAACGATGTATGGGCAAAGCGTAAAGTTCAGTGACCTTATTTATTTTACCAGTTTGAACAGCAGGGAAGTGTATGATATCCTTCGACAGGGAAAAGCTTTCAGGCAGGATTATCTTGAAGATGTGAATGGACAGGAGCTGGAGTATTTTAAAAATATTAACGCCAAACCCAATTCCGAAAAGATAGTTGTTGGGCATTTCACCAAGCTTTATAACGGTACCATATTAAGGACTGTCACCTATACTTCTACCGAGTCGAAGAATATTATTAGCATGATAAGCCAGGCCAAAAGATATGGGCTTGAGCTAAAATTTCAGGGAGTGGATCCGTATAACAATATTTATTTGTTCGACAGCAGCTTCTACCACGTCAGCATTTACCTAAGGCGCGACCAGGCGTCGGGTTTAGTTGAGATAAAGCAGAGGGAATATTTGGAAGCGGAGTAAAAACAATTAGGACCTGCATTATTGGCTCTGTAGTCACGGTCATGGGCAGCAGGCTTTATTCATAATAAACGGAAAACACTACGAAGGCATGTTTTTTATTTTCATTATCATCAAGTTCTTTAACTTGTTTAACGTCAGATTCAATGAAAAAATCAGGAATATGAGCAGCGCTATTAGTCACGATATCATCTAATAATTCTAATTCCAATTCTGATGGATAAATTTGATAAAATGCTGTTAACAGCATTTTATGAGAATCCATATCAAAATCAAGATAAATTCTTTTAAGATTTTCTGTCACTTTAAAACTAAG
>Ga0207048_10151_pt1 | contig 22424 bp, 17 predicted proteins | sample Alteio_BWMinCont_65_FD_153301 | JGI IMG/M metagenome (GOLD analysis project Ga0207048, IMG submission 153301) | Enriched cells from forest soil in Barre Woods Harvard Forest LTER site, Petersham, Massachusetts, United States -... | ecosystem: Environmental > Terrestrial > Soil > Temperate forest >...
CAGAGTCGAGGTACTGCCATCCTGGCTGCGCAAATTGCGTGGTGTGGGCGGTGGCCCAAATCGTTCCTTGAACGTCATAGTGCCCGGACCATGGGGTATTTGCGTACATTAATCCAGAATTAGGGGCCGCTAGAATGTCATAGTAGGAGGTAATAGGGCTCCATATTTCAGTGGCGGTCAATGATCCCTCAAGATAATTCTGGTTGTACAAATGTGCCAGAATGCGCCCCCCAAACGCCCAATCGCGGCTGATAATAGGTTCGCTTCCACTATTTGGCTGATCTTCGCTCGACCAAAGCGGCTTACCCGTTTTGCGAGCTGTTTCTGTTGTCGTAATCTTGCCATTCTTAAGCGGGTAATGAACGCCGATGACAGCAATCGCAGAGGCCAGTTCAGGGTCCTTCAGAATATCGTCGGCGATTGCCCATTGCCCATTGCCCTGACCAGGATATTCGTCGCAGCAGACGATTTTGGTAGCAAGATGGTCGGCCTTGAGTCGCCGGTTAAGTTCCTTGATGTAAGGAATGTCATAGACTGCCTCATTCCATATCCCGGTATAAGCAATATCGAGGGAGTAGTCCCTCTTTGCTGTTTGGATAAAGTCTGCAATATATCCCGCCATTTTCGGGGTATAGAGCGTATCTCCACCGACCCACGATGGCGCGCCCCAGGCAAGGATTTCGAGGATGATGTTGGGGTTTCGCTTGTGTGCCTCCGCCATCAACCACCATTCATAACCACGCGTAGAGTCATGGTCTGAGGCAGTCCGCATGTGGCTTGGCTCAGAGCCATCGGTCGAATTGACATCTGCGCCTATCTCAACCTTGAGATGTTGCAGCGCCGCTCCGTAACCTGGCTTGAACAGGTAATCGAGAATCTGACTGCGCTGCGGTTCAGGATAGTCGATCAAGAGGCGGGAGGATGCTCCAGCGCTGGCCGCTCCAAGGCCGTCAAATATACGACCCTTACTACTGCCATCCAGCACAACACTTGTCTGCTGACTCTGGGCTGCCACACCTGTAAGACACAGTGTCAGCCCCAGGAAAGAAACCACCAGCATCCTTCGGAAAGTTTCTGCTGCAACTTGATTAAATGACAGTTGTCCTGAGCGCATCTTAGTTCTCCTTGATCTTGCCAATACGCAAGTTTGTTTCAATCTCTTCGAGGGTTTTGCCCTGAGTTTCAGGCAGGTGGTAGTAAAGGAACACCAAGCCTGCCAGACAGATTCCTGCGTAAATCCAGAAGGTGCCAGCCGCTCCGAGCACTGTATTCAACAGCGGAAAAGTGTAAGTGAGCAGGAAGCACGCCGTCCACAATGCAGTAATGGCAATCGACATGGCGCTGCTTCGGATTCGGTTGGGAAAAATCTCCGCAATCACTACCCATGTTGCAGGGGCCAGAGACATGGCATAGCAGGCGATTGCCGCAAGAACCAGTAAAAGCATGGGTTTGCCTTGCAGGTGGAGATGATAAAGTACGCCGAGAATGGTATAGATGACGACCAGGCCCGAGATGCCGGTGAGCAACAGCAAGCGCCTTCCATAACGATCAATGGTGGCGAAAGCAATCAGGGTGAACACCACGTTGACCGCGCCGGTAACTACGATGTTGAAGAGAATGTCAGAGACCTGGTAACCGGCAGCCGCAAAAATCTCCTGCGCGTAGTTGAAGATCACATTGATGCCACACCATTGTTGGAGAACGGCGAGCACTACTCCCAGCAGCAGGACCCTGGCCATGCCAGGTGCAGATAGTTCCTGAAGCAAGGAGCGCTGCGGCTGCGCCTCGCTGCTGGTTCTAAAATCTTCCAGCACCTGCTCTGCATAGACGTGCCCGCCCAGGCGTTCCAGAACCTCGAAAGCCTTCTGATTGCGACCCTTGGAAGCCAGCCAGCGCGGACTTTCTGGAACCAGGAAGGTGACAGCCAGGAACAGAATTGAGGGAATGGCGGTGACTGCGAACATCCAGCGCCATCCCCATTGGCCGTTCCACGAGACAAGAATTTCATGCGCTGTAGCACCAGCGGGCACGGGCCGAGCGATTAACCAATTCACCACTTGCGCCACAAGGACTCCAAAGACGATGGCTAATTGATTGAGGGAAACAAGCCGTCCTCGCAGATGCGCCGGAGATATTTCTGCGATGTACATGGGGGAAATTCCGGAGGCAAGACCAATGGCGTACCCGCCAAGCATTCTCCACACCACGAAAGCGTCAAAGTGCGTAGCCAGCCCCGTTCCCAACGATGAAACCGCAAAGACCAACGCAGCCAGCGTGAGCAGCCGTTTCCTTCCGAAGCGATTGCTCAGGCCTCCAGAAGAAAGGGCGCCGATGAGGCATCCGATCAACGCGCAGCTCATTGCCCAGCCCTCAAGGGACGGCGAATCAAGCTGAAAATAACGTTCATAGAAAGGCTTTGCGCCACCGATCACAACCCAGTCATAGCCAAACAGCAGGCCGCCCAAGGCACCTGCGGAAGCAACCATCCAGATGTAGGTGGAGCGAAAAGTGGCTTTGCTGTCTGTACTTTCTCCAGACGCGGGGATGGGCACGATCATAATGCGGGGTATACCTCAAGCCCTTCTGATGTCGCCTTGCTTTCCTGCTTCATCCAGTTGAGCATTGCAGATGCGAAGAGATGATTTGGATCCTCGGTGATTACTTGTTTCAATTGACGAATACCGGTTTGGGAGTCGCCCAACCCCTGGCTGGCCAATGCGCTTAATACAAGGGATTCGATGTGGTTCCGTTTGGCAAGATCGTCGTCGAAAAGAAGCATGTTCGGCAACGAGGTGGCAAAGTAATCGATCTTGGGTTCCACGGTCATTTGCTTTTTTGCAAACTCTCCGAGGGTTAACAAGGTTTCGCGTGCTTCCTGATTTTTCCCCAGGGCGAACAAGGACATGGCCTGAAAATAGGAGTGAACGCCGAGAGCAGGAAGCGGTGCTGCGGCTAAGTTCCAATAACGCTGCGCCAGTTCCGCATCCCCAAGCTGCTGGGCTGCTAATCCAGAGAAGTAATCCAGGTCCCGCTCTAACGTGAGCAAATGTTTGCCTTCGCCAAGGTTCTCCGGATAATGTCGTGCAGCCTCAAAGTGCTGAAGTGCATCGGCAGCTTTTACCGCAGCAAGTGCCGCCGCGCCCAACGCACTGTGAGCATGGATATACTGAGCAGACACTAACCCTTCGCCGCCTTCCCATGGGCTAAAGCGTCGCGCGCTCAGCTGTTCCAAAGCTTGCTGATTTTGGCCGCACTGATTCAACAGCGCTATTGACTCCACCATCAGATCGTCCCTGAGCGCCACAAGCTCGTGATGCTGATTGAGAAAGCGCAGTCGCTCTTCTGGCGAGGCCAATCCCGCTCTTTTCTTCAACTGATCCCATTCGTACAACACTCGTGCGTCGTTGGGATTGACGGCAAAGGCGCGCTCGTACATCCAGTTGGCGGCTTCCGAATCATGCAAGACATTGAACTCCGCGATCCCCAGGTTCCTCCAGGGAATTGAGAACTCACCGTCCAACTCAACTGACTGGCGCCAGCAGTGGATCGCGTCCGTATAGCGGCGCTTGTCATAGTAAAGATTGCCTAGGTAGTAGAGTGCCTTTGCGCTGGATGGATTACGCTCAATTGCGTGCTCCAGCACAATCATCTCTTCCAGGCGAGCAGGGAAGCAGTATCGTGATGAGGCTGCCTCAGCCTTGGCCGCATACTGTGTAGCTTGCGGTTGCTGGCCGGTTTCAGTGGCAAGCCAGGAAAGCGTGTACCAGAGCATCGGATGCTCCTGCACCATCTCTCCGCTACAAGCTTGCAAGAGTGTATAGGCATCGTCCTGAAGTCCTGAGCAGGCGAGGTCATACCCTACATCCAGCAACGTCTGGACGTCTCCCTCCAGGGCGGTGACGTACGCTTGAAGATCCTGTTGCGTCCGGCTCAGAAGGAAACGCTCGGCCATCATACGGAAGTCCAGCCGGTCAAGCGTCAGCGTTTCAGTAACTACTGCCTGCGCATCTGTGAAGTGGCCACTGCGTCTGAGCAAGGATGCTTTCAGTGCGCGTGCCTTCAGATTCGCTGTGTTTGTCAGCAGGCTTTGCTCAACCTGTTCCAATGCCAGTGGTAGATTTCCGCGAGCGGTGCTGATCGATGCCAATGCGTAGTATCCTGCGCTTTGCCACGCGTAATTCCATACTGATTTATGAAAGGCATCGTAGGCATCAGAACTTTTTCCCTGATACATGCGCGACAAACCAAGGTTATAAAACGGTTCCCCATCGCAGGGGTTGGGATTTCTAAAAGTCAGCCGATCGACGGCACGGGCAAAGTGTTTTTCCGCCTCGGTAAACTGCCCTTTGCGCATGAGCATCAGTCCCATCGCATTATTGATCCGCGCATTTTCAGGATCGCGCCTGAGTCCCTCGCTCCAATAGGATTCGGGGGAGCGCGTGGCGTGGCGATATTGCTCAAGATGAAGACCTGTCAGGAACAGCTCTTCAACGCCTGCAATCTGCTCCGGCGGTAACGGCTCCGTTGCCGGAGCTGGTAGTTCGTGGTCTAACAACTCTTCCGGCTGGTATGTAATCAGTTCCTTTTCGTCCTCATCCAGTACGGATAAACGGTATTCTTCGGACTTAGCTCCAGAGGTTTCAATTACTTTTAAAAACGGTTGTCCGGGCGTCAGTTCCACTCGTTCTTCCATCACTGGCTGCCCCTGCCGAGTGAGCAGTATTCGCACCTTGCGCTGTGAGGTTACACAAACTCCCATATGGATGTTCGTCGCAGCAACCTCAAGATTTACAGCTGCTTCTGCATTCGCGTTTTTTGTGGGACCGATTTTCTGGATTGGGTACCAGCATTGACTGAACGTCTTAGTCTCGTAGGGTTGCAGCCATGAAAAATCAGGTTGATTATCCGTATAGGCGCCCGCCATTAGCTCTATGTATGGGCCGTCCTCGTCGGTCAGGTTTCGGTCCCACGCATAACCAAACTCGGCATTGCCCCAGGTCCACATTTTCTTTCCCGGCGCTACGTAATGATTCGACGTGTGTACGAGACCAGCTTGGCGGGCATGATCATAGCCGCCGCAAAAGTCATATTTTGACTGCGTAACCATGTAGGAGGTGGGAACCGGAATGTTTTTGTACCAGGAGATGTCAGTGCCGGGGCGATAATCCACGCCGTAGTAACTGTTGCGAGCCACAGGAAAAGACGAGATAGCGCGCTTGGCATGGTCGGCTACAAAGGTGACGTCGGGTGGGAAGAAGGCCTGGTAATCGTCGTGAACCCGAACCGCGACGTTGGCCCACCACAGGAAGGTTTGGGGCAAGGGTGTGCGGTTATACAGCCTGACCCTGGCCTCGACAATCGCCTTTCCTGGCGAGAGATGGATGCCCACCATACCCTTCATCCGCAGCATAGGATCGTGTTCGCTGAGCCACACTGTGCGGCTGCCATCCGGGTGCTCTTCAATGGTTGAGTGGACAGGCATATAGGTGGACGGGCGGTGATGCTGTGGCCAATTGAACTCAACCCCTCCAGAGATCCACGGGCCCAATAGCCCCACCAGTGCTGGTTTAATAACATTCTGGCGGTAGAAAAAATCATATTGATTGGTCTTATCAAGACCCGTATGAATTCGCCCACCAATCTCGGGAAGAATCATTAGCTGTATGTACTCGTTTTCGAGCATGATCGCCCTATAACTTGTACTTTTCTTTTCCAGCGCAACTCGGTCCGTAAAAGGATTTGGATATACTTTTCCGCTGCTTCCCTGATAGACCCGCTTTTCAAGAAACATCGGGTTAGGATCGGCTGCCTGCACCGGATAGGTAGGAATTTCGATCTGCTGCTCCCAGCAGCGAACGGGCTCGCGTTTAGATGTTTTGCTCATCAGATGTGGACCTCGACGGTTGGAACGTGTTTCATGATAGCTTTCAGGCCTCAAGGAGTGCGTAGAAATCGGTCTATTCCCGGAAAAATCGGTAGTGGGTCAGTTTGAAGGGTACGGGCTTCAGCCCGTACATAAACAGCAAAAATTAAAGGGCTTTAGCCCCCGAGGGAATGCCATCTTCTTCCAAACTGACCCACTACCGAAAAATCCTATGTGAACCGCTCGTTGAAGTTCCTTTCAGCGAACTAACAACTAGTTTATTCGCAATGCTTTGAATGAAGACGAAACGTTAACGTTAACGTAAACGCGCCGCATGGAGCTGTCAATAGTTGTTCGTTGTGCCTCCAACATTTTCGGATTTGCAGTATGATTCGGTTCAGTTCGTCTCCTAATGTCTAAACAGGTCGTTACGATGCTGTAACCATCATTTTTTGAGTGGTCCCTCTATGAAACCTCCAAGCATCAAAGACATTGCTCAGGCTCTGGGCGTATCGATTGGTACAGTTGATCGCGCTTTGCATGGGCGTATTGATGTTAGTGCTGTCACGCGTGCTCGCGTTCTGAAGAAGGCCAAACAGCTTGGATATCGGCCCAATATTGCTGCACGGGCTCTCAAGCTCAATCGAAGGCTGCGAATTGGCGTTTATTTCCCGCGCCACATTGCGTCCTTTTTCGATCCATTACGCGCGGGTGTTCAGGCTGCTGCTTCTGCTTTGACGGGGGTCAGTGTAGAACTTGTTTTCCGGACATTCCCCAGGCTTGATGCAGGCGATCTGGAATTACTCGCGGCAGATATCCATGAGAAATTTGACGGGATTCTTGTGACCCCAGGAAATCCAGAACGCCTCAGTCCTGCTTTCAGCGCACTGGCAGGCCGGGGCACCGTAATTGTCTGTGTTGCCAGTGATGTCCCGCGCAGTGAGCGGCTGGCTTCTGTAAGCGCAGATGCACATACAAGCGGAGCGATGGCTGCGGAGCTTTTCTCCCGCATCATTTACAAGACGGGATCCATTGCGACTGTAACTGGAGAGCTGACCACCCTGGATCATGCCGAAAAGCTTCGCGGTTTTGCAGCAAACCTTGCTCTCTATGCGCCGCATCTTTCACTACTACCCGCTGTTGAGTCGCACGAACAGCCGAAGGTTGCATATCAGCAGACTACAGCGCTGTTTTCTCGCAAGCCATACCCATTAGGGGTTTACGTGAGTACCGCCAACAGCATCCCTGTACTCCGTGCGCTTGAAGAAAAAAATCTCCTTGGTGAGGTTCAGGTAATCGCTACAGATCTTTTCCCTGAACTTGTTCCCTTTATAGAATCGGGAAAGCTACTTGCAACTCTTTATCAACGGCCCTTTACCCAGGGTAAAACTGCGTTAGATCTCCTGGTCCGCTACCTTCTTGAAGGAGTAGCACCTCCGCTGCTTACACGACTGGCTCCACATATCATTCTGCGCAGTAATCTGGATCTTTTTACCAGCTACTTTGCCGAATCTGGAAGTGCGGCGGATTTAGAGGATTAGGTTGAGCTTTCATTTCAATAATTTTCGTATTCAGCGACTAGACTAAAAGAGGAGTAGTCAAACGGGATTTCATACCTTACACGAGTACTCTGTTCCAAGAGCGAGGGCCTACTGTTTTTACTGTATATTCAATCTCGCTATAATCAGGCCTAATAAGTGGATGGGATTTTTACGTTAGAGGGGTTCAAAAACAGAATGGCTTTTCGTATCCTTGTGGCCGATGATCATGAAGTAGTTCGCCGTGGGCTCTGCTCTATCCTTCAAACCCAAACTGGTTGGGAGGTCTGTGGAGAAGCATCAGATGGCCGTATAGCCGTCGAGATGGCTCAGAAGCTGCGTCCTGATGTAGTCGTTCTTGATATCTCGATGCCAGGATTAAACGGATTAGAAGCAACGCGCCAGATGCTGAAGGCTGAGCCTCGGATGCGTGTCCTGATTCTGACCCAATACGATACGGACGAAGTAGTTCGCGAAGTATTGCATGCCGGTGCGCGAGGCTTTTTACTTAAGACAGATGCGGGCCGAGAACTGATTGTAGCTGTTGAGGCACTGCGAAATAATAAATCCTATTTCACCTCCCGCGTTGCGGCGATGGTGCTGGAAGGCTTTCTGCGTGGGGATTCCACTCCGGGAGAGAGCTTATTGAAGCGCGAGCGTCTCACACCGCGCGAACGGGAAGTGGTTCAATTGTTGGCTGAAGGGAAGAGCACGAAAGAAGTTGCTGTGGCCCTCGATCTTAGCGTCAAAACAGCCGAAACGCATCGCTCTAACATTATGCAGAAGTTGGATCTGCACTCGGTAAGCGAGCTTGTTATGTATGCGGTTCGCAACAACATTGTGCAGATCCCAAACTTTCAGGCAGTGGATCCGACCGCACAGTGAGCCGGTTCATCCCATAAATACTGGATTGGAGGTCGTTAGTTCAGGTAATTATGGTATGGCATGAACTATCCCTCCGTTTTAACCTGATTCCATTATTGTCATAGTTCCTCGGTGACGGATGTAGATGCACAGGAGACGGGAGTGGAGCGGTTTTACCGTTTCGCTGCTTGGGCTCGCCGGAAGCAGAACGGTGTCACGGCAGGCCACATTCCTGTTCCAGATTTTCCGCTCAAAAATATTTCAGTTCCATACCCAACTTTTCTATTCAACCTAGGGTCTTTGCTGGATAACAAATTTCTCCTGTATTCGATATTGTTCTGTAACGCAGTAATTTTGGTAAATCCCCAGCATGAATCGGAGACTTGAATGAATACTCCTCAGTACCCGCTCACCACAATGGAAGCCCCCAAGAAGAAAGTCGCAATCCCTGAACTAGAGCGTGCGATTAAACAAAGGTTATGCGAAATTTTTCAGCAAAGTGGTAAGCAGTATGGACACCACTTAGACGTCTGGCTTGAAGCAGAAGCAGAGCGCACATCCTTACTGCGTAAAAGAGTGGTCGCGTAGCTTACCCAACGCGAGTTCGACTTCTTTCAGAAAACATCAGGGACTTCGTTTTATGAATCACCTTTTGGAGGCGTCGAATGCTTCTAATTGAAGTATGTCGATAGTTAACTGTCACGCCAGGCAAGGTGCTTGCCTCGAACGAATTTCCGGAGAAACTAAAATGAACTCCAGTCGACTTGTAGCTTGGGATCACAAGGCAGAACAGGAAGCTTCAATCAACCATCTGGTCGGTTTGCGTAAGAATACTTCAGGTGGATTGAAGGTTGATCCTATAGGGAAAAATGTTGCTAAAGCACCTGAGAAATTACCAGCGTTTGACCCACGTCAATTTCTTAAAAGATTTGTAACTGGTATCACCAGCCGAGAATATCGCAATCACCAATCCGTCTTCTCTCAGGGAGCGGTCGCAGATTCGGTATATTACGTGTTGAATGGAAAGATAAAACTAACCGTTTTATCAAAGCGCGGGAAAGAAGCTGTTGTGTCGATTTTGCCCGAAGAGAGCTTCTTTGGGGAAGGCTGCCTCGCAGGTCAAGTTCTCCGCATGTATACAGCGACCGCAGTCCAGCGGAGTACCATCATTCGCATTGAGAAGCCGGTAATTACTGCGCTTCTTCAGCGTGAGCCTGAGTTCTCGGAACGCTTTCTCGCGTTCCTGCTTAGTAGGAATATTCGTATAGAAGCCGATCTGGTGGATCATCTTTTTAACTCAAGCGAGAAACGCCTTGCCAGACTTCTGTTGCTATTGGCCAATTTTGGTCAGGAATCAAAGCCAATTCCACAGATCCCGAAGATGAGCCAGGAGACATTGGCAGAGATGGTTGGAACTACTCGATCGAGAGTAAGTTTTTTCCTCAATCGCTTTAGGGAAAATGGCTTCATCGAATATAGCGGAGGCGGTATCTATGTGCATAGCTCTCTGGTAAGCATTCTCTTGCACGACTAGAGCCTATTTATGAAACAGGTTCTAGTAGCAAATCCGTATCTCACCGATTGGCTGGAAGAGGTATAAGTGGTAATTAAGGAGGGCACTTGGCAGATTCACGGATCCTTCAAATTATGATTGTTGATGACCAGGCTGTTTTCCGTCATGCACTCCGCGCGTTATTGAAAATTCTTCCCAATCTGTCCATCGTGGGGGAAGCTAACAATGGACAGGATGCACTTGAGCTTGCACTGACAGTTAAGCCCGATGTAGTTTTAATGGATATTAACATGCCGGGAATGGATGGCCTTGAGGCTACAAACCAGTTAGGGAAGCTACTGCCTGAGACCAAGGTTTTAGTTCTGACCCAACACGATTCGACGCAGGCAGTGAATGCAGCACGGGCTGCAGGTGCGAGCGGGTATCTAACCAAATCGGATTCTCGTAAATTGATCCTGGCGTTGGGCGCTTTAAGCCAAGGGATTCCGTACTTTCCCGCGTAATGTATTTAAAGAGGCAGCATCACTTGTATGAGTGTTCCTGGATTTGCAGGAAGTATTTCCAAAGATCCACCTAGTTGGCGTACTCTTTCTTTCATTCCCCCAATTCCTACACCTATCTTATGGGATACCCCATCTGTCGGAGTCTTATCGGGCTTGCCCATTCCTTTACCCTCATCACGAATTGATAGTGTTACGCTTGCTTCACTATGGGACAGAGTAACCTCCGCCCTGGAGCTTCCAGAATGACGATGTACATTGGTCAACGACTCCTGAATAAGTCGGAATAAGGTTAACTCCATCTCCCGTGGCAGACGTCCAAGTCCTGGAGAAATATTTAGGTCTACAACGATTCCACTCCGCTTCACAAATCCTTCCACGAACCATTGCAATGCAATGCTCAGTCCAGCCTCATCCAGGAGAGGGGGATGCAGCAGGTAAGACATAGTGCGGATCTGTCGCGAGGCCTCCTGGACGAGTGAAGCACTCTCATCTATCGCCGCAGTCAAATCGCTATTCAGATCCTGTGATTTCATCTGTATAAGAGAAAGCTGCATGTCGAGTGCAGCCAGTATTTGGCCTGTGCTGTCATGTAATTCCCGTGCCAGCCTACGTCTCTCCTGGTCCTGTAGCTGTAACAGGCTTGCTGAGAGATCACGAATATTGTTTTCAGCCTGTTCTCTCTCTGCTATCTGGAGATTCATAATTCTGATAGTTTCCTGTAATAAAATGGTTCTTTCATCTACCCGCTCTTCCAACAGTGCCCGCTCGAAAGCAAGTTCCTTCTCTACCTTTTTGCGATCGCTTATGTCTTCGATGACCAGGCTAAAATAGGAACGGGACCTGTCATCATATTCTTGAAGCATTAATGAAACTGTTAAATTAACCCAAACCTGTGATTTATCCTTACGCATAAACTTAACTTCTTTTGAGAAATGGTCATTGTGCGTGATTAGCTTCATTGCATTGTCGCGTACCCATTCAATATCGTCAGTGGATGTAACGTCACCATAGGACATCTTAAGTAACTCTTCTGGAGAGTAACCAAGAATATTGCAAAACCTCTTGTTGACCCGAAGAAATCCTCCCTCAAGCCTGCTATGAGCCATTCCAACAGCTGCCTGTTCGAAGCTTGCACGAAAGCGCTCTTCGCTCTCGCTTAGAGCCTGTTCAACTAAGTGACTGCTGGTGATGTCTTGAGCAAAGCCAAGCATGCGCCGGAAACCAACGACATCGCTCATGAAGTCACCGCCTGCTTCAACTAAACGAATGCCTTCTGGATGCAGTATCCGAAAAGAGCATCGCCAGGGCTGCTCACTTCGCAGGGAATTTTCGATTACAGACTTTACAAGCTGGCGATCGTCATGATGAACCAGTTGTATCCATCCTTCGTATGTGTTATCTGTCCAGCCTTTGGTTAGGCCATAGATCCTTTCAACTTCTTCTGAGAACCAAATTTGATCCTTCAGGATGTCCCACTCCCAGCTTCCAGTCAGGGGCAAAGCAGGGTGCTTTCCTTTTTCAATAATTTGCATGTGGGAAAATCCTATGGTGGAGATAGGCAGATATACGATCTCTGCATTAGCATTATTGGCACAAATCATCGAACTCTGCAAACAGTATGGAGCCCGTACCTCTACAAATAAAAGAAAGTCAATATCTCAAGATTGCTGCTTACGCAAAACAGAAGATAAGAAGCGGGATACCAATACATGCAAGGGTTAAAGACTTCGACAGAACCTCATCAAACGCAGTGGACCCTATCAGCTCACTCCTCGTGCAGTCTTGATGTCCGCATTTGCATTCGATTTCTGTTTCGCCTGCCTCTTCGCACCATTGGCTACAGTATTCATCTCTCTTTTGGATCAGGCATCCGCAAGCCGGACAGGCACACTTAACGTATTTCTCTTCGCTCATGGATTATTTCCTTTCCATTACACCGGTTCTTCGTCTTGCGAGATGGCTAGGAGTTTGCTTTCTTCGGTACGGAAGCACCCTTCTTTCTAGCCTCCGACAAACCAATCGCAATGGCTTGCTTACGGCTTTTAACAATGCCTCCATTGCCTGCTTTTCCAGAGCGAAGTGTTCCAGCTTTCTCTCGATGCAAGGCATTACCGACACTCTCACTGGCTGACTCGCTATACTTCCTTGCTGATTTCCTGGGGCTATGAGGTTTAGTCGTTGTAGCCATTGTTTTCCTCCAAATGAGATTAGGGAAGAGCAGGGAATCCTGCGGTCCTCAGAATTCCCTCTTATTGCTCTCAAGCAAAGTTGCCTGTTATCCTCCGGTACCGGTTGATTGCATGCCCATGCTACTGACTTTGTTTGTAAATGGACGGGTGACTGCTGCCGCAGAATCAGCAACACGATTCTTGACATCCACAGCACGGTCGCGGAGTGCAGAACGAGTTTCATCGCCGGCTGCAGGTGCCAACAAAATTCCTATCCCTGTACCGACACCAATCCCGACAAGGAATCCAACAGCGGGAAGACGCCAGGGAGTTCTGCCTCGCAGGGCATTGCCAGCGGCTTCCAGGCGATCAACTGCATGTTCATATTTGTGGTGAAGTTTTTCTTTGGCGTAGTCCGTTCGATCTTTCAGCAGGTCCTGTACATCAGACCGGAGTTCAGGATCAGAGAGAAAGACACCGAGCTTGGCCGCTAGTTTCGTCCAACCCTTAACTGTGTTCAAGGCATTATTTCCCATGTTTATTCTCCTTTGTGAGGCTTCGAGTTGAATGTTAGAGGTTGAGACTCCCTTTATCTATCGGTGAAATCATGTACGCAGATAAGAGGGGCCGGGTAGTTCTCAAGCTTGTTTAGCTGTGGGGAGGGTGTTAAAACTTCCTCCAAGTACCGCCATTCCTAAAGACTCCCAATTGCAAAATAAGCTTCATACGTAAGATGTGTGTTTTGCATCCAAGGGTTAGCTGCTGAATTGACCCATTTTGAATGCGCTGTGTTCAGTCCACTCGCTTGATCAAGAATAGGAATGCGATCGCTTGAAATTCTCACATCATCTTGAAGCAACTCGTAGCGTAGGTACCAACCCATCTTCGAATCTAGGAGCCTGTCGCAAAGGTCCTGTGGTGCAGTTTTGCGTATGGGCCCCTTTTGCAGAGAAGGTAGAAGTGCATCTTATTGAGCAAGATATATACCTTCCTATGGAACGCACAGCGGACGGCTACCATAAAGCAAGCTCGGAGTTGGCGCCAGAAAGCTGCCGCTATCTGTACCGAATAAACGGTTCCAAAGAGCACCCAGATCCTGCGTCCCGCTGGCAGCCTGAGGGAGTACATCATCCTTCTGCGATTCTGCCCACGGAGTTTGAATGGGGGGCATCTGATTGGAAGGGAATCGAGCTTTCCAAATATATCTTCTATGAACTGCATGTCGGTACTTTTACGGCGCAGGGAACATTTGACGCTATGATTGACCGGCTCCCTGAACTGAAAGAACTGGGTATAACCGCGATTGAAATCATGCCAGTCGCGGAATTTCCCGGGGAGAGAAACTGGGGCTACGATGGGGTCTATCCGTTTGCTGTGCATCATGTCTATGGTGGACCGCAGGGACTCAAAAGACTTGTGAAGGCAAGCCATTCGATGGGTATAGCAGTAGTGCTTGACGTTGTTTACAACCATCTTGGTCCGGAAGGAAACTATCTGGCAGAATTTGGTCCGTATTTTACGGATCACTACAACACGCCCTGGGGAGCGGCACTCAACTTTGATGAGGCGCAGAGTGATGAGGTCGTTCGCTATTTCGTTGAGAACGCTCTTCAGTGGTTGGACGAATTCCGCATCGATGCTCTTCGCCTCGATGCTATTCATGGAATTGTTGACCGGAGCGCACAGCCCTTTCTGTCGTTACTTTCCCGTGCAGTTGATGAACTAGCGAGCAATCAAGGACGACATATTCATTTGATTGCTGAGAGCGATTTGAATGACTTCAGGGTCATTCAGCAGAGAGAACAGGGCGGGTATGGAATTCATGCGCAATGGACGGACGACTTCCATCATGCGTTGCACAGTCTTCAAACGGGACAGCAGGATGGCTATTATGGGGATTTTGGTAGCATGGCCGATCTCGCAAAAGCCTACCGCTGCGGCTTTATTTATGAGGGACAGTATTCAAAAAATCGCAAGCAGCGACATGGAAATTCTTCCGCAAGCCTCCCTGGAGAAGCCAATGTGGTGTGCTCGCAAAATCACGATCAGATTGGCAACCGTATGTTAGGGGAGCGTTCGTCGTTACTCATGGATTTCGAGAGGCTCAAGCTCTCGGCAGCTATTGTTCTGCTCTCTCCATTTCTCCCGCTCCTGTTTATGGGCGAGGAGTTTGGGGAGACCAGCCCGTTTCAATACTTCACCAGCCATACGGATGAAGATCTAGCGGGAAAAATAAGAGAGTGCCGACAGAGAGAGTTTGCTGCATTTGGATGGAAAGAAGATCCGCCCGATGCACAAAATGAATCTACATTCCAAGGCTGCAAGGTGCATTCTTTAAATGAGTTGACTCCAGACCAGCATGTGCTTCGTGACTTCTACATCACTCTCATCCAAATGCGTAAATCTGTGCCTGCTCTTCGAGAGTTGAACAAAGATCTCGTTGCGGCGGAAGCATCAGAAAGTTCACGGCTGTTGGTTGTTAAGCGAGGTTCGGGTCAAGAGGCAATATATATCCTCTTTAATTTAGGGCACGATCCGGTTCCATTTCCGCACGCTATAAAGGAGGGAAGGTGGCAATGTTTACTTGATTCGTCTTCCGCAAAATGGCTCGGTCCCGGTAGGTCAATTGTTGTAACTGTTGATACTGAAACCGTGGGCAGCATGCTTCTTGCTCCCCATTCCGTATCTGTTTTTTGTCGAGATAGCGAATGAGATATTGTGATTGCAGGAGAGCTCTCTGTGACTGCTATGTACATTCCTCCTCAGTAAAAGTCCATACGAATCTCAGAAGAAATTCGATGCAGCAGATGAAGGGAAGACAACGTGGATAGATCAAACTCACTTCCTGGTGGACCCGGTTCCGGTACGGATTCAGCAATGGCTCTGAGAATTCCCATCTCAACTTATAGGTTGCAATTCAATTCTGGATTTAAATTTTGTGATGCGTGTGTGTTAGTGCCGTATCTTCACGATTTAGGAATCACTGATCTATATGCTTCCCCTCTGCTGCAGGCCAAGCGGGGCAGCACTCATGGGTATGATGTTACCGATCCATCGCATTTGAATCCGGAGCTTGGAACCGAGGTGGATTTTGATGCGCTTGTTGCTGAACTCAAGAAGTACGGCATGGGTCTATTGCTGGATATTGTACCGAACCATATGTCGGCTTCCAGTGAGAATCCCTGGTGGATGGATGTGTTGGAGAACGGGTCGCATTCCCAGTACGCATTACATTTCGATGTAGATTGGCATCCACCTAGTCGCGCACTTGAAAATCGAGTTCTGCTTCCGATCCTGGGTAAACCATACGCAGAGGTGCTGGAGGGCGGCGAGCTAGTCCTCTCTTTTGATGCCGGTATATTCTTTCTGAATTACTCTGACTTCAGACTTCCTATAAGTCCGCGAACTTACCTTCAGATACTTGAGTATCAGTCTGATCGTCTTCAGCATAAGAGAGGTCTCGATTCCGCCGCGCTCGTGGAATTCCAAGGCCTGCTATCGGGATTGCAACAACTGGCATCGGCACCCCAGGAGATAACTCTTGACCGTCGCCAGATTCAGGAAATTAAGGGCAGACTAGGACGCCTATATAGCAAGGTCGTGGAGATAAAGCAGTTCGTCGATGATAATCTCCGTGCATTTAATGGAAAGAAGGGAAGTTCTGAATCCTTCATGCTGCTTGATAGGTTAATGTCCAAGCAGGCTTATGTATTGGCCTACTGGAAAACTGAAAATCAGGCCATCAACTATCGTCGCTTCTTTACCATTTCTGATCTGGTTGGAGTACGCATTGGAGATCCCGTTACCTTTGAGGCAAGTCACGCGTTGGTAATTCGCCTTGCCGAAAAAGGACAGGTGACTGGATTCCGTATCGATCACATTGATGGTCTACGAGACCCGAAAGATTATCTCGAACGATTGCAAGATCGTTTACGTGTAGAAGGCTCAGACCCTAAACAGCTTCCTTTCTATATCCTTCTGGAAAAAATATGTTCTTCCGATGAGCATCTGGACAAGAATTGGCCTGTCCAGGGTACGACCGGATATGACTATATGAATGCAGTAAACGAATTGTTTATCGATCAGCAGGGGCTTGTTGAACTACAGACTTCGTATCGCAAGTATGTGAACTCTGAGACGCCTTATACAGACCTTGTTTATTTCAAGAAAAAGCAGGTTATGGCAACGATTCTTTCTCCGGAAATTCTAAGCCTAAGTTACCATTTGGGTTTACTGGCGCTGCAGGATCGCTATGCACGGGAGATTCCTCGAGAGTTATTGACGCGTGCCCTGATCGAGATCACTGCCTGTTTTCCCGTGTATCGTACTTACCTGCGAGATTTTGAAGTCTCAGATTCGGACAAGTATTTTATTGAGATAGCTCTCACTGAGGCACGACGGCGCAACCCAAACCTCGACCCGAAGGCGTTCGCATGGCTTGAGGAGATTCTGCTGTTAAAGCCTGCCGGGCATGTTCTGCCTGAACAGCGCGAACAACGTCTGAGCTTTGTAATGACATGGCAACAACTGACTGGGCCGATCACTGCGAAGGGTGTCGAGGACTCAGCGTTATATGTCTACAATTCACTCATATCACTGAACGAAGTAGGTGGGAACCCTGCTGGTCCTGGGAATCTCCCCTCTGAGTTTCACGATTATCTCCAGAAGAAAGCAGCGACATGGCCATTTGCGATGAATGCCACCATGACGCACGATGCCAAGCATGCTGAAGATTTTCGTGCACGAGTCAACGTTCTAAGCGAGCTCCCCGCAGACTGGAATATCAATCTGAAGCAGTGGAACGAATGGAACCGCAAGAAGCGATCGAAGGTAGGAACCCAACTACTCCCACTGCCGAACGAAGAGGAGTTGATCTACCAGGCATTGCTGGGTTCATGGCCCATCCATGAGGCATTGGGTGACTCGTATGTGCAGCGCATTCAGGACTTCGTGGTGAAGGCAGGACGAGAGGCAATGGTGCATACGCGCTGGGCCATCCCTAATCTGCCTTATGAAAAAGCGATCACGGACTTTGTAGCGGTAATCTTGAACCCTTCAGAGGACAATCTTTTTTTAAAAAACTTTCCTGAGTTTGCTGCCCGCATCGCGTTTCATGGTGCGTTGAATTCGCTCTCTCAGTTGCTCATCAAGATTGCTTCTCCAGGAATTCCCGATTTCTATCAGGGGTCAGAGATCTTCGATCTCCGCCTGGTAGATCCAGATAATCGGCAGCAGGTGGATTTTGCAGTACGTGCTGCACAGCAGAAGAAAATTGTAGCCGGAACTGTAACGATCGCAGAGGTTTTGGCTGACTGGAAGAGTGGGATGATCAAGCAATTTGTGGCGCGTCGTGCTTTACGTTTCCGCAGGGAAAATCACGATCTGTTTCTTAAAGGGCAGTACCACCCGCTCAAAGTTCAGGGTGCTCATCAGGACTCAGTTTTTGCTTTTGCCAGAGAGTTTAACCATTCCTGGGCCTTGATCATCGCGCCAAGGTTGACAACAAGGATCACAACAGCACCCAACATGCCCCTTGGAAAGATTGCATGGTCCGATACATCAATTCACTTGCCGAAGGAATTCCCTCGCCAGTGGAAAAATCTCTTCACGCAAGCCGTATGTGAGCCAGAAAAGGAAAAGGAATCAGAACTAGCCGTGAGTAAGGTCTTCAGAGATTTTCCTGTTGCGATATTAATCGGCAGCAGATAATTGGGCGGAATTGCGTAGCAAACCATAAGAAACCTACACTAATAGTTAATACATATTAGCGGATAATAGGATTTATTGAATAATAATTACTATTCAACATGTTTGAGTGGTTCAGCCAGGGTTTCGAGGGGGATACTTGACAGTCGTTTCCTGTTCCGGGAACAATTACAGATAGAAGAATTCAATAAGCGAAATGGATGCTCATAATGCGAGATGAAACTGCTGCCAATCCTTACAAGCTTCAGGCCCTTGACCGTGCCTTTGCTGTTCTCGATCTGCTGGGCGAAAGTGAAATCCCGCTTGGCCTGGCACAAGTGGCTGGCGCGCTCCAGTTACACAAGAGCACAGCACATCGTTTCCTGATGGTGCTCGAACGTCATCGCATGGTGGAGCGAACAACGACAGGAAAATTTCGTCTCGGGCTGCGACTTTTTGATCTTGGCAACCGCGCCATTGAGCAATATGACCTGCGGGAGCGCGCACAACCGCATTTGAAGCGCCTGGTGGCAGAGACTGAAGAGACGGCGCATCTCTGCATTCTGGAGCACTCGCACATCATCTATCTGGACAAACTGGAACCTGCGCGCAGCGTTCGTATGTTCTCGCGTGTGGGAGCCAGCAACCCTGTTAACAGTACCGCTGTGGGCAAGGCAATTCTCGCCTTTACGTCACCGGAGCGCGTCGAAGAGATCCTCAGCAAGACCCGTTACGAACGCTTTACTGCCAAGACAATTGTCACGCGCGAAGTGCTGCTTCGGGAGGTGGAACGCACTCGTCGTCGCGGTTATGCCGTCGATGACGAGGAGCGCGAAGAGGGCGTTCGCTGCGTTGCCGTTCCTATTCTGGATGCGAATGCGATGGCCGTTGCTGCAATCAGTGTCTCGGGGCCTAGCTTCCGTGTTACTTCACAGAAGCTGCCGACCATTGCGAATCGTTTGATGGCCTGCGCTCGTGCGGTGTCTATTGATATGGGCTATGTGCCATCAGTACGCAATCCTCGCGCACAAACATGGCTAGCATAGAAAATTTCTTCTGAACAAAATAGCAATTCAACCACATAAGGAATGATTAGTAGATATGGAAGAACTCAAGCTCAGACCCCAGGAAGAAGTTAAGTGGGACAGCATAAGTCTCGGAGAAGTTATGCTTCGCCTTGATCCAGGCGAAGGCCGCATCCATACAACGCGCCAGTTTACTGCATGGGAAGGCGGCGGCGAATATAACGTGGCCCGTGGTCTCAAGCGTTGCTTTGGTTTGCGAACTGCCATCGTCACCTCCTTTGCGGATAATCCTGTGGGCCGGTTGGTGGAGGACTTTATCTATCAGGGCGGAGTGGATGGTTCGCTCATCAAGTGGGTTCCTTATGACGGCATTGGGCGCACAGTTCGCAATGGTCTCAACTTTACTGAGCGGGGCTATGGTGTCCGGGCGGCGGTAGGTTGTTCTGATCGCGGCAACACCGCTGTCTCGCAACTGAAGGCCGGCGACATTGACTGGGAGGGGATCTTCGGCCCCAGGGCGGGTTCGCGCTGGTTCCACACGGGCGGAATCTTTGCAGCGCTCTCGGCTTCTACCCCTGGGGTGGTTACTGAAGCTCTGGATGCAGCGCGTAAGTACGGAACCATTTCCTCCTTCGATTTGAATTATCGCGATAGTCTCTGGAAGGCCATTGGCGGCAAGGCCAAAGCGCAGGAAGTGAATCGCGAACTGGTCAAGAAGATCGATGTGCTCTTCGGGAATGAAGAGGATTTTTCAGCGATGCTCGGCATCAAGCTCGAAGGTGTTTCGGATGATTTCAGCGAGGAGCTTGATGTCTCCGCCTACGAGAAGATGCTGCGAGAAGTAGCTGTCGCGTATCCCAACCTGAAGATCATCGCGACTACGTTACGCACGGCCCATACGGCCTCAAGCAATGCGTGGGGAGCGATAGCTCTCTATAAGGATGAGATTGCACACACTCCGCAGCGCGATGTAGATATTCTTGACCGTGTAGGTGGTGGTGACTCCTTCGCGTCAGGACTTATCTATGGGATGCTGACGGGGAAAGATATTCACTGGGCGACCAGTTGCGGAGTGGCGCATGGTGCGCTGGCTATGACCACTCCCGGCGACACCAGCATGGCGTCGAAGAGTGAGGTCGAGCGCGTGATGAAGGGCGGCTCTGCCCGCATCGCTCGTTAAGAGGCTGATTCAAGCAAGTACAGGGAGAGAACGAAGTGAGTGAAGTTAAGCAGCAGATTGAGGCCCTTGGCCTATTGCCCGTGCTTCGGGCGGATTCGGTTCAGCAGGCGCTTGCGCTTGTGGACGCGCTTTACGCCGGTGGAGTGAATGTCATTGAGGTCACGATGACCGTTCCCGGTGCGATTGATGTTCTCAAGCAGTTGAAGGCAAACTACGGCAGCAAGCTTCTACTCGGCTCCGGCACTGTGACGACTGCTGCGCAGGCACAGGCAACCATCGAGGCGGGTGCGGAGTTTGTTCTTAGCCCTAGTTTGCATCTGGATGTGATTGCGAAGACAAAGGAACTTGGCAAGATTTCCATACCCGGCGCGCTTACTCCGACCGAGGTCATCACCGCATGGAACGCTGGTGCGGACTACGTCAAGGTGTTTCCCTGCTCGTCTGTGGGCGGTGCACCTTATCTGAAGAATCTGCGCGCGCCTTTTCCATTTCTTAGCCTGATACCGACGGGCGGCGTGAATCAGAAAACGGCTGCTGACTTTCTGAAGGCGGGAGCAAAGGCGCTTGGTGTGGGTACTGATCTGGTGAATCCGCAGGCTATCGTGGATGGGACTCCAGAGACTATTACTGAGAATGCTAAGGCTTATCTTGAGATTATTCGTAGTACTCGGGCGGCGCTTTAAAATTGGGCGCGCATCGGCTCTGCGATGGGCGTGGGCACTCGAAGCTAAGCTGGACATAAGCCGACTTATCAGTACTGATCCGATCTGAGTGCGTTGGCGATTATCACCAATGAACATGTGAGCAACTAAGGCGCAACTTATAGTTGCCGAAATCCCGTCTGTCGTGGGGAGATGTGGCGATATCAATGGCGATCCAAGATGCGACGGCTCGAGTACCAGAGGCGAAAGTCGCTACCTGCCCGTGTATCATTCCTGTGTAATGGACAACTACGACGAGCACTCCAGATCCCGACCTTATGAACTCCCTGCCGATCTAGCCAAAGCCGCACGCGACGCCGATGCTGCCATTCGTCCCATGGTGCAGGTCGTCGAGGGTGGCTACCTCATCATGAAGCCCATGGAGGCGCTGAAGTTCAGCGATGCGCAGGGCACGGCCAGTATTACGGCTGCAGAGCTTCTTCGTTTTATGGAGCCACTGCACCGGGTTCTGGCGATGGACTCGGCTACGCCTGTCGAGAGGCCGAAGCGGGACATATCGCTCAAAGGGAAAACCGGCATCATCCTGCTTCGTTTTGTCAGCTTCTCTATGGCCGATTTGCAGAAGATACTCTGCAAGGGTGGCCGCAACAATTTGAGCAGCGGCACACATGTGAGCATCGCCGGCATGGCCACATGGCTCACGATGCACTTCGGTATTGTTGGCGTCGTATCGACTGGCTTAGCGACTGCCATACTGATTGTGCTTGCAAAAGCAACGAAGGGCGGTTTCTGCAAAATGACGCCAGCTGAAATCCAGAAGGCACTTGCCGAAGCATCTGAACAGCCCCGATGAGCAAGACAATATCCATGAAGGCCTTCGTGCCGTGGTGCCATGTCGCGAACACACCTCCCGGAACGCACGAGGAGTTTCGTGCGCTCCTCGGTAAATGGCGGCCGAGCGCAGTCCTGATTGCCATTGCCCAGTTGAGCGTGACCTTCGGGTACGGGCCTGAAAATGAAACGACGGCAAGCACGGAGGCGCGGGACAAATGGATACAGTTCCTCTTCAAGCCAAAATACGTGCCGCTCGTGCAGAAATATGCAAAGGCCGGTCGCATCATCTTCTTTCAGGGGCAGTTGCGCTACCTGGCATCCGAAGTTATTAGGCAAGTGCCGTTGCCAAGCGAAGAACTGCCGCCGCCTGAAAACGACGACCTGGGCGAACTTCTCTTCCGCGCCGGTGAGTTGCTGTATCAGAAGTTTCCGAGGCTCGAAGACAAATACGACCAGATGGCGAACAACGTCGCGCGCTTCTTGCCGATCTATGAGATCGACTCGCCCATCGACGGGATGGTGCAGTTCCTGCGCTTTTACATCATGCTCACTGTCAGCATTCCGCGCATGCCAGAGCATCTGCGGACGT
>Ga0207048_10139_pt2 | contig 22036 bp, 12 predicted proteins | sample Alteio_BWMinCont_65_FD_153301 | JGI IMG/M metagenome (GOLD analysis project Ga0207048, IMG submission 153301) | Enriched cells from forest soil in Barre Woods Harvard Forest LTER site, Petersham, Massachusetts, United States -... | ecosystem: Environmental > Terrestrial > Soil > Temperate forest >...
TCGAAACCGTCCCGTAAGCCGTAATCATGATCACCGGCAGCGACGGTTGCATCTCGAGAATCTTCGGCAGAAGATCAATGCCGCTCTCGCCCGGAAGCGCCAGGTCGAGCAGCAGCAAATCAAACTCGTTGCTTGCGAGTTGTTCCACGCCCGACGGTCCATCGACCGCCATCGTCACATGGAACCCCTCCATCGTCAGCAGGGCCTCGAGCGATTCACGAATCGCCACCTCGTCGTCGATGATGAGAATCCGCGCGGGACCAACAATGCGCGGTGGTGCTCCGGCCGCTTGCGCCGGGCTTACTTCCGAATTGATGGGAACTGTCGCTTCAATCATTGGCCTTCTTCAATCTGCGTGAACGGCCGATTCCAATTCCGGCTTTAGCCTCAACCCTAAACATGAACAGCGCTCCCAACGTCACGAGTCGCGGCATCATCGCCAGTCGAACCCGCGGAGATCCTGGTCGCGCCCGGAGTCGAAGTTTCGGGAAACTCCAGCCGGAACGTCGTGCCAACGCCAACTTCGCTCTGCACATGCATCTTGCCCGCATGTTCCTGCATGATGCCATAACTGACCGCAAGCCCGAGTCCAGTGCCTTTGTGCTGGCCCTGGCGCGGCTTCGTCTTGGTGGTAAAGAACGGATCGAAGATGCGATGCAGATGATCCGGTTCGATGCCACCTCCGAAGTCCTGCACCACAACCCAGATGCGCCCGCCGGTATGCTCGGTCGCAACCCGCATCCGAGCGTCAGGCGAACCATGCATGGCGTCGCGCGCGTTCAGCAGCAGATTCAGTACCACCTGTTGCAACTTGCCCTCGTTGCCATGCACCCGCGGAAGAGTCGCGTCAAGATCGGTCTCCACCTTGATCTGCCCAGTCTTGAATTGGTGCTCGAGCAGCGTCAGCGTGTCGTGCAGCAATCGATTCAGGTCGACCGAAGTAAACTCCGCGCCGCCAGTCCGCGAGAAATTCAGCAGCCCGTTCACAATCTCCGAAGCGCGGAACGTCTGCTGCGTAATCTTCTCCAGCACCGGCGCAAGGCGACTGTCCTGCTCCATCATCGGACGCATTTGCTTGGCCAGCATCTGTGTGTAACTGGAAATTACCGCCAGCGGCGTATTCACCTCGTGGGCGACGCCTGCCGCGAGCAACCCGATCGACGACAGCTTCTCCGCCTGCGTCAACTGTGCCTCAAGCTCGATGCGATCGGTGATGTCATCCACCAGGATGATGCGCCCAACCACCGCAAAATCGCGCGTCAGCAGCGGCGCGATCGCGATGTTCGCAACCCGCGTCTCGCCCGTCGGCAACGCCAGCCTGATCTTGTAGAACATTTGCGTGCCCTGCTCGCCACGCACGTTGTCGAAGCGTTCCATAAACTCCGCGGGGAAGATCGTCGCCAGCGGCTGACGCAGCGCCTCCGCACGCGACTTCGCGTACATCACTTCCATCTGCGCGTTCCAACTCTCAATCTGGTCGTTTAGATCGACCGCGAAGATGCCGACGTGGATCGACTCGACAATATTCTCGTGGAATTCCTTCAACCTTTCGAACTCGGTAATCTTCTGCTCCAGCCTGCGATACAGTTGCGCATTCTGAATCGCGATGCCGATGTATCCCGCCAGCGAGCCCAGCACTTCCATGTCTTCGCTGGAGAGAAAGTCGCCATCGTCAGTTCGCCCCAGTCCGATGATCGCGACCGTACGCGTTCCTGCGCCCTCGCGGTTGGCCACCCGACACGGCAGATAGTAGTTCAGGTCGAGCAGGCCAGCGCTGCGCTGTTGCGCATTAGGAAGGCGAAGCACCTGCTGCGGATTCTCGAGGAAGATGTGATCGTTTGAATCCTCGCGATCGAAGTCCAGAAAACGCACATCCAGCGCGCCTAAATCCGCTGCCGCAAGATTAGTCAGCCCATGCGAAGCCGCCAGTTCAAAGTGTCTGCCCGGCTCTGCCTGGGGACCCGCCTCGTTCTGGCTGGCATCTTCCGTAGCCAGAAACACCGCCACCCGCGTCACCAGAAGTGTCTGCGGCAGCCGTTCCACAATTGAGTCCACCAACGCGCGCAGATCGGTCTGCGAGTTCAGGCTGCGGCCAAAGTCGATCAGCGTCTCGCGATAATCGAAACTCTTCTGGTCGAACACCCGGTCGACTCGACCCTGAATCATCCTCTTCAACGGGTCGAACGACAAGCCCACCACCATGATCGCAACGATGGGACCCCAGATGCCGAACGCAGGGTAGCGTGTATGCACCATCTCGGAGGTAATCGCGACCAGTCCAAAGTAGAGTCCCGCCAACGACGCCGTCGCCAACGTATAGGTCACGCCGCGCTTGAAAATCAGGTCCACATCCATCAGCCGGTAGCGCACAATCGCCCAACTGAAGGTCAGCGGTAGAAGCGCCAGGAACAGCAGCACAAACTTCTTCAGAAACGCCGGTTCGGCGACGTCGGACATATAGAGGATTGCAGAGACAGTAAACGGACCGACCGCAAGCAGCGTTCCTCGTGTCAGCCACTTCAACTGCTGCCGCTCCAGTCCCGAGCCGGCACGTCGATAGCGCGAGTAGAACACCACGGCTGCGACGACATAGTAGAGCGCCACATAGCCGGAGTGAATCTGATCAAGCCGGTGACTCAAAATGCCGGTCGCAGACCAGAAGCTGATCGCCCAAAGCTGCAGTCCCGCAAGAAACGCTCCCGGCACATAAAGCAAAGTAGCCAGCAATCGCCGGCGCAGTCGGAACGGAATCTTCTCCTCTGTAACGACATCACCTGCGGGTGCGTCCGAAAAGCTCACCGCAAAGTGCAGGAACAGAGCCGGCTGCAGCATCGTCGCCAGCAAATTGCCCCAGGAAATCACCTGGTCGAAGGTTCCCGGTTCATACGTCGGCCGAAAGGCATACAGCACGAACGACACCAGGCAGAATACATAAAAGTGCGCCGACTTGGGCGCGGTCCAGCGCCGGAACAGTACATATAGCCCAATCAGCAGATACACCAACGCGATCAGCCGCGATCCCTGATCCGTGCTCCGATCCGCCGGCTCGAGCAATACCTGCACCGGGAACGGAGCCGACCCTTCAACTCCATTCGCCCCCGCCCTGGGTCGAACAACCGAGTAAGCCGCCGCATGTTCATAAAGGCCATTCCGGTACATCGCGCGAACCTGCGAGGCCAGCCGCGACGTAGGCTCTCCATTGATCGCTTCCAGCACATCCCCGGGGCGAATTCCAGCCTTCCCAGCCGGAGAATCCGCCGGAACCCGATCCGCCCGCAGGCCGCCCTGCGTCTCGAGCCACACCACACCATCCGTGGGAAACTCAACGCTCAACTCCTGGGACAGATTGAACCCCGCGAGGACACACACACCCAGCGTCGCAAGGGCGAGCGCGACGGCGAGAATGCGCGTCTGGAAGGCGTTTCTCATGATGCGCAGCAGTCCATACTACCCGAGGTCACAACCAGGGTGGATTTTCCAATTAAATCTTCTAAGCAACTCTTCATTAAGCACATTGGTCGCCAAACGAGAAATCGCAGATTTCCAGAGGTGCCAGCCTAATGGGCTCAAACGGCCTCTACCGATAATCATAAACACTTCCGTTAAAAGGGACCGTCTCAACAAGAAGAAAACCAACAGCACTACCTAGAAAAAGGACTGTAGCTGAGGGTTTTAGGCGGCAAAACCACCCCCATTACCAGCCCGAACACTCCAAAGAAGAAGACTGGAAACACAATGAACGGCCACATCGGAACCGCGCTCGACCGTCCGATCACCAGCGGTAGGGGTGGCGGAGCCGCAGCCTCACTCTCCGCCGTCGCCTCCTCGCCCTCCGGCAGCCCCGCAAGCGTCACACCCGAGTCCACCGCGATCACCCTCGACACATCCCGCACCCCAATGCGCGCCGCCTCGTCGAAGTTCGAAGCCTTCAGCGCCGGAACCATCTCCCGTCCGATATCCCCAGCCTTCGCATCGTTCAGAATGCCCTCGAAGCCGTAGCCCACTTCGATCCACCGCTTGTGGTCGTTCGTCGCGAGCAGCAGCAGCACTCCCCGGTCGGTCTTCTTCTCCCCAATCTTCCACTTCGCGAATAGCTCGTTTGCGAAAGTCTCCACCGCCTCGCCATCCAGCGTCTTCACCGTCACGAAGAAGACCTGCGCCCGCGTCTTCTCATGCACCTCACGGCACAGCCCTTCAAGCTCCGTCTTGGCCGGCTCGGAAATCACCCCCGCATAATCATCCACATACCCCGTCGGCGCCGCCAGCCTCGCAACCTTTTCCGCGCGAGCCCATCCTCCCGCCAACGCAGCAGCCAGCGCAAGTCCAGACAGCACACCGGTGCCAAACCTGAATGATTTCATCGATCCATCCTAACCCTGCCCGCGAGCCGTATCATCATTTCAGACCACCGTGACTACACTCGCTGCACTACCCACCGACTTCAATGAATTCCTCGGCAACGCCCCCGCCGTCGAATCTCTCCGCACCGCCATCGCCGCCGGTCGCCTGCCTCACTCGCTGATCCTGGCCGGCCCCTCGGGCGCAGGCAAATATACTCTCGCCCTCATGCTCACCATGGCTGTCGAGTGCGAGCGCCAGCCCCGCGATCTCTGGTCCAACGGCCAGTCCCTCGCCGGCTTCTGCGGCCGCTGCCATAACTGCGTCCGCATCGCCTCTGCCGCCAACCTCGAAGAACAAGTCGCTGCCGCCGTCGCCGCGCGCGAAGAACTCCGCGAGACCGACAAGAAGGACACGCGAGTCCTCATCCAGCCTCATCCCGACGTCCTCATCCTACCGCCCGATCCGCCGCAGCTCCTCATCAAGCTCGGCCAGATCCGCACTCTCATCCAGCGCGCCCACTACCTCCCGGCCGAGGCGCCTCGCCGCATCTTCATCCTCACCGCGGCCAACATGATGAAGGAGGCAGCAAACTCCCTATTGAAAATCCTCGAGGAGCCGCCGGACACCGTCCACATCATCATCCTCGCGGAGAACCCCGGCGAGTTGCTGCCAACCATCCGCTCTCGCTGCGCCACCGTCCGCTTAGGCGCGCTGCCGGTCGAAGAGATTGAAATGCTGCTCACCCACCGGCGTCCCGACGTTCCGCCCAAGCAACGCTCGCTCATCGCCCGCCTCTCGCAGGGCGCAACCGGCCGCGCGCTCTCGTTCGATCTTGAAACCTACATTGCTGCGCGCGCCGATGCTCTCATCTTTCTCACCAACGCCGCAGCCGCAATCCAGAGTGCGGCAAACGCCGAGCCCGACCACAGTGCGCTTTTCAAAATGACGGAAACCTACCGCGCCGGAGCCGACGGCCAGCAGAAGACCACCGCCCTACTGCGCGCCTTCTCGCTCCTGCTAGAAGACCTACTGCTGCTCGAAGCCGGAACCCCCGAACTTCTGCGCAACATCGACCTTCGCACGGAGTTGGAACGCCTCTCCCAGTCGCTGCCGTTTGCATGGATCGAACGTGCCAGCCATGCCGTCGACCAGGTTCAGTCCGGCCTCCGCCGCAACCTCCTCCGCTCCCTCTCACTGGACGCCCTCGCCGCTCAGATCGCCACACCCGCCTGACCGGACCTCACTCACCACTGACAACTATTTTCTTGCCGCCTTCTCCAGCCGATCCCGCAACGCCTCACCCAATCCATCCATCTCCGGCACGGGACACACAATCACCTTCACCCCGCGCTCATCCAGCAGCCGCAGCCCAAAGTACAGCAGCCTCGCCAGGGTCTCCGCGTCTCCCCACGGCCCCCAGCGAAACACAGCGCCCGCTGTGCCGCGGTCCCAATCATCCGGCAGCATCACGCCAACCTCCGCGCCCGATAGTTTGCCAATTTCCTCAAGCATCTCGCTCTGCCCTTCCACCAGCACCAAACGCGCCCGCGGAGCATAGTGACGCATTCCCATCCCGGGTGAAGGCAGCGCTTCGGGGCCTCCAGCCGCCTCCGCCTCCACCTTCGCAGCCACCACCCGCACTTCCACACCCAACATGCTGGAGATCATCGCCGCGGTAACTGCTCCCGGCCGATAGATCGCCATCGCCTCCAAATCCAGCACGGTCGACTCCACCCCTAGGTTCGCGGGGCCACCGTCCAGCACCGCATCGATCCGCCCATCCAGATCGGCGAGCACATGCGCTGCAGTTGTTGGACTCGGCCCGCCAAATCGGTTCGCGCTAGGCGCTGCCACCGGAAGACCTGCCTCACGGATCAACTGCCGCGCAATCGGATTAGCCGGCATCCGCACGCCCACCAGCGGCCGTCCAGCAGTAACTGTATCCGGCACGTCAGCCGTACGCGGAAGCAGCAGCGTCAGCGGCCCAGGCCAGAACGCATCTATCAATTGCCCAACTTGACGCCCCTGCAACCCTGTCGGCACCACCGCAACCCGCTCCAGCATCTCGCGGCCGTCGACATGCACAATCAGCGGGTCCCATCCTGGCCTTTCCTTCGCCACAAATATCTTCGCAACTGCTGCCGGATCAAGCGCATTCGCTCCCAATCCGTAGACCGTCTCGGTAGGAAACGCGACCGTCCCGCCTGCCTTCAGCAGCGCAACCGCCCGTGCAATCCCCACCACCCCGCGTACACCCACAGCTTGTAGCTGTTCGGTCTTCACACCCACCCCCGACTTCGACCGGCCTTCAATTCCACGCTCAGGTCCATCCCTTCGCCCATGGAAGCCGTCGCCCCGCTCCCTCATCCTACCCCCGCCGCCGTATACTCTTCGAATGCAAAGCGCCGAGGTCGAACTCAAGTTCCCCATTGACGATCTCGCACGTCTTCAATCGCTTCTCCCTGCCCTCGGTTTCATGCTCGACACGCCGCGCAGCTTCGAGCAGAACACCCTCTACGACACGGCGGGCCGCACTCTGCGTGCATCGAAGCAGATTCTCCGGTTGCGGCAATACGGAAGCCTGTGGACCGTCACTCACAAGCGCCAGCCATGTCCCTCGGCCAGCAACGACCCAGCCCAATACGGTGCCGCGGGTCGATACAAAGTGCGCATCGAGACCGAGACCCAGATTGACGATGGTCCCGCCCTTGCCGAAATCTTTGAGCAGATGGGATACGCACCCGTCTTCCGCTATGAAAAGTTCCGCACCGAGTGGTCGCAAATCACGTCAACCATCGACGGCCCACTCTTTTCCGCCACACCTGAATCCACCGAGGCGCTGACCACCCCTCCGCGAAGCCACCTCGTGATCGACGAGACGCCTATCGGCGACTATGCAGAACTCGAAGGCCCACCAGTGTGGATTGACGAGACTCTGGCGAAGCTCGGCGTTGATCTCGCCACCTGTATCACCGAGAGCTATGGCCGTCTCTTCCTCGCCTGGAAGCAGCGCACCGGTAGCGCAGCCGAGAATCTCACCTTCGAGGAAATTTTCGGCGTCACCCGCGCAAGGAATTCTAGCGGCAGTCGGCACAGCAGCGAGCTAGCGAACAACCCGCTGACCTGCTGACTCGCTAACCTGCTGACTCGCTGCCTAGAAAATCTGGAAGTTTACTTCGACGTTCAACTCCACTGCGACGGGCTTGCCGCCTTCCATCGCGGGCTTGAACCGATACTGCTTCACAGCCTCGACCGCCTTGTCGTCCAATCCCATTCCCACCCCACGCAGGATATGAACATTCTGCGGATTGCCGTGCGCATCGACGATGAGGTTCACAAGCACCACGCCCATGAACTTCGCCTTGCGGGCTTCTTCGGAGAATTCCGGATCGACCTGGTAGATCACCACCGGAGACGAAACTCCGCCGCCAATCTTCCTCAGTCCACCACCATAATTCCCGCCGGACCCAGGCCCAAGACCCGAACCGTTGCCGGACCCTAGTCCCGAGCCGCTGCCGTTGCCCATCGACGTCCCAATCAGAGGCGAGTTCGGCATGCCCAAATTCGGCATGTTGTTATTCGCCATCTTCAGATCTTTCTGAACTTCGATCGTCGGATCGGGCATCTGAATCTTTGGTTGCTCCAACGGAGGAGCCTTCGGAGGCGTGATCTGCGTATCGGCAAACTTTGGCAGTTGCCCCTTCGTCACAGGAGTCGGCCCACGCTGCCCACCGCCGCCACCCATCGTATCTTTCGCCGGAGCCATCGGAGGCGGAGTGGTCAGTGCAATAAGCTGGAGCGTCTTCTGCGTCTGCAACTGTTGGATCTTCCGCGCACCCCAGAATACGAACAGCAGAATCAAAATTCCATAAATCACAATCGCGGACGCCGTCGCCTTCGGGTCCTGCTTCATCGCCATCCGGTCGACAACAGGAATCGGCTTCGACTCCAGTACCAGTGGCGGCAGCTTTACCGGGAAGAATACGTCCCGCAGATTGTTCCACAAAGAGGTGAGCACACCCTCTTCGCGCTGCATGATGTCGCCTTCGCCCAGAGATGACTCCACTCCGGCACGGAGTGTTGGACCAGGTTTTCCTGGATCATCCTGCGGTATAAACCCAAATTCGGACAAGTTAATTGCCTCAATGACAGAGTCAGGCTGTAGCCTCTCTGTCTTCCCTCTCGTATCTCGCGCGCCTACTGCTGTCTCTCACTACGTGTCCGGTCTAGTGCCGGTTCAGTGCGAGCCGCGCGGTATATGGCCCCACATGACATTCTACAAAACTTTCTGTCTCCGAATTGTCTTCATTCCGTCTTAAGTTCTCTCATATCTTTGACGCAGGACACCCCCCGGAAGTCTCCATCCTTCTGCCGGGCCCCCCAAAACCCATCGCCGGCGCACACACGGATACAATAGAAGTTTGTCCGCAACCGAGGAACGAATGCCCGAAGTACCCGACCAGAAATCCGCAGGCGCTAACGATCCAAAGCCGCTTAAGTCCACCCTGAACCTCCCGCAGACCGCCTTTCCCATGAAGGCCGGTCTGCCCGTCAACGAGCCCCTCCGCCTCAAGCAGTGGGAGCAAACGGACCTCTACGCCCAGATTCGAGCCGCCCGCGCCGGCTCCCCCCGCTACATCCTCCACGACGGGCCGCCCTACGCCAACGGAGCCATCCACCTCGGCCACGCCCTCAACAAGACCCTCAAAGACTTCGTCGTCAAGACCAAGACCATGGCCGGCTTCGACGCCCCCTACGTCCCCGGCTGGGACTGCCACGGCCTCCCCATCGAGATCAAAGTCGACGAGCAACTCGGGCGCAAGAAGCTCGAAATGGACCCCGTAGCCGTCCGCCGAGCCTGCCGCGAGTACGCCCAGAAGTATCTCGACCTCCAGCGCTCCCAATTCATCCGCATGGGCATCTTCGGTCGCTGGGCCGAGCCCTACTCCACCATGGACCCCGTCTACGAGGCCCGCATCGCCGAGACCTTCTTTCACTTCTTCGAGAACGGCTTCGTCTACAAAGGCCTCAAGCCCGTCTCCTGGTGCATCCACGACCGCACCGCCCTCGCCGAAGCCGAAGTCGAGTACGAACAGCACACCAGCCCCAGCGTCTACGTCCGCTACAAACTCACCTCCGACCCAGCCGCGATCGAGCCCGCGCTCACCGGAAAAGACGTCTACACCATCATCTGGACTACCACCCCCTGGACCCTCCCAGCGTCCCTCGCCGTCGCCTTCAATCCTGAAATGGAATACGTAGCCCTCGCCACGCCGGGTGCGACTTATATCGTCGCCCAGGCCCTGCTGTCCGAGGTCATCGTCCACGCCCATCTGATGAGCGCCGCCAACCCCGCTGAACCCGCATCACAGACAGATATCATCGCGCTCTTTCCCGGCACCACCCTCGACGGCACCACGTTCCAGCACCCCTTTCTTGACCGCGGAATCCTCGGCGCCAACGCCACCTACGTCACCGCCGACCAGGGCACCGGAGCAGTCCACACCGCCCCCGCCCACGGCGTCGACGACTTCGCCACCGGCAAGCGCTACGACCTCCCCGAAGTCCAATATGTCGACGACGCCGGTCGCCAGATGCACGCCGAGCGCTTCGGCGGCAGCCAGCCCCAGCCCTACGAGGGCCTCACCGTCTTCAAGTCCAACCCCGTCATCATCGAACTGCTGAAAGAAAGAGGCGCGCTGCTCTCCGCCAGCAGCTTCGAGCACTCCTACCCCCATTGCTGGCGCTGCCACAACCCCGTCATCACTCGCGCCACCGAGCAGTGGTTCATCGCCATGGAAACCCCCATGTCCGCGCCCGACGGGAGCGAGACTACGTTTCGTGACCGAGCATTAGCCGAGATCAAGACCGTCACCTGGGACCCCGCCTGGGGCGAAGAGCGCATCACCAACATGGTCACCACCCGCCCCGACTGGTGCATCTCTCGCCAGCGCATCTGGGGCGTGCCCATCGCTGTCTTCCTCTGCCGCAAATGCTCCACGCCGCTCAAGGACCCAGCGATCAACAAGCTCATCGTCGACCTCTTCATCAAGGAATCCGCCGACGCCTGGTACGTCCACACGCCCGAAGCGCTACTCCCCGCCGGTACCGCATGCGAATGCGGCCACACCGAGTTCCGCAAGGAAATGGACATCCTCGACGTCTGGTTCGAGTCCGGAGCCAGCTCCCACGCCGTCCTCGACTTCGACCCCGACACGCAGCAGAAGCCCGGCACCGACCCCCGCGCCGACCTCTACGCCGAGGGCGGAGATCAGCATCGCGGCTGGTTCATGTCCTCGCTACTCTGCAACATCGGCATGCACAACCGCGCGCCCTTCAAGTCCGTCGCCACCTATGGCTGGACGCTCGATGAAAAGGGCCGCGCGCTCTCCAAATCCCTCGGCAACTTCATCGACCCCGTCGCGATCATGGATCAACTCGGCGGCGACATCGTCCGCCTCTGGGTCGCCAGCGTCGACTTCCGCGAAGACGTCGTCGCCAGCCTGCCCCTCCTCAAGCGCCTCGCCGAAGAGATCTACCGCAAGCTCCGCAACACCTTCCGCTTCCTCCTCGGAAGCTTGCGCGAAGTCGACCCGAGCACCGGCCTTACGCACGACTTCGACCCGGTCACCGACTCGGTCCCGTTCGAGCAGATGCAGCCGATCGACCAGTACATCCTCGCCCGCGCCGCCGAACTCACAAAGAAGATCGCCGACGCCTACGCCGCATTCGAGTTCCATCGCGTCTACCACCTGCTCAACGAGTTCCTAAACTCGGAACTCAGCGCCTTTTATCTCGACGTGTTGAAAGATCGCCTCTACACCTACCCCATAAAGTTCAAGCCCGGCCACGAATACCAGCGCGAACTCTACCTCACCCGCCGCAGCGCGCAAACCGCCATCTACAAAATCACCGACGCCCTCGCCCGCCTCACCGCCCCCATCCTCAGCTTCACCGCCGACGAAGTCTGGCAATCCCTACCCGCGACAAAAGGCAGCGTCCACCTAACCCTCTTCCCCACCCCCGAATCCCTCGCGCCGACGATGAGCGTGGAAGACTCGGCTCAGTGGGACGGCATTTTTGCGATGCGAGATAGAGTCCTGGCACAACTAGAGACATTGCGTACAGAAAAAAAGATTGGAAAGTCTTTGGAAGCGAGAGCAGAGATCTCGTTCGACGATGAAGTTCTCAAGAAGAGTTGGGACCATCATGAAGCTGCTCTTGCAGAGTTATTCAATGTTTCCAAAACCGAATTGTTGCTCGTCCCGAAAACACGGTTCGAGATATTGCCCGACTTGAAAGTGGAACCAACGTCGGACCGCAAGTGCGATCGCTGCTGGCGCCACGTCTCTGACGTAGGGAAGAACGCTAACTACCCCACCGTCTGCCTCCGCTGCGCCGAAGCCCTCGACGCAATCGACTTCCAACCCTACGCAGCGCCGCCTTCAACCAACAACTAACAACCAGTACCCAACAACGTCTCACCGGAGTAGCAACAGAAAATGTCCTTGATCACCATGCCCACATCCACCGACGCGACCGACCCACAAATCGTCACCAGGCCAGACTCCACGAATCGGCGCCTTCCGCTCCTTCTCCTCAGCGCACTCGTCATCCTGTTCGACCGGCTCTCCAAGAACTGGATCGTCCACCGCATCCGTCCCGGCTACGACATCCCGGTCATCCCCGGAGTCTTCCGCCTTTCGCACGTCCTCAACACCGGTGCCGCGTTCTCACTGCTCGAAAACCTCCCGCCCAACGGAGTTCGCATCGGCCTGATCAGTTTCTCCGTCATCGCCGCGCTTATCGTTTTCGTCTTACTCTGGCGCACCGGTCGAACCATCACCCTCACCTCAGTTGCGCTCGCTCTCATCCTCGGCGGCGCGCTCGGCAACCTCTACGACCGCATCCGCTTCCACCACGTCGTCGATTTCCTCGCCGTGAAGATCTACCACTACAACTGGCCCGACTTTAACGTCGCCGACTCCTGCATCGTCATCGGCGCATGCCTGCTCCTGCTCGAAATCTTTCGCCCACAACCCACCGAAGCGTGATACCGCCGAATAAGCGCTGACACACTAGATCAAAAAAATGGACCACCTTAGCGGATACAAACTAAGTGGTCCATTTTGAGTTAGCGCAACTGCTACTAGTCGTTGTGTCGCAAAGCAGTCCGAGGCACAGCCTTCACTGCGCTCTCGTCCACTACTGTGCCGCTTGCAGCGGGGTTAACCGCACCGGCTGGGACAAGGGAGGTGGTAACCGTCTGCGCATCATCTGCACCGGTGTACACCATAATGCGCGAGGCATCAATTCCCTTTTCCGTAACCAGATAGTCCTTGGTATTGATCGCACGTTGCGCAGCCGGGCCAGGCTTGGCATGGTGGCTCTTCGCTGCCTTGGCGTCTGCTGCTTGCTCCTTGGCGTCTTCATTGCCAACCAGCGAAAGCCTGGCGTCGGAGGAGCGCTGAAGAGCCAGGGCAATATCGTCCAGGCAAGCCTTAGCCTCATTGTCCACGCGCGTCGGACGTTTCGTATCGCGCTCGAAGTTCACCGAGCAGAGGCTCGATGCCATGGGCGCAACAGCCGCGGGCGGCGGAGCCGGCGCAATTACGCCGACACTTGTCATCGCCGAAGCGGTGTTGCCCTTATCGTCGACAACGTTGCAGGTCACCGCAATCGGACCCGGCGAAGCACCCGCGGTCGCAAGCGTCGCCGTTGAACTCGTGCCGCTCACCGATCCAGCCGTCGAACTGTAGCTGTAAGTCAGCGGACGATTCTGCGGGCTGGTTGCGCTCGCAGTGATCGCCGAAGAGTCGCCGGGGTTGACCGACGAGGGATTCGCCGAGCAGCCGATAGTTGGTGGCTGGAAGGCGTTGACCGTGAACTGCGCGGTGCAGTCGGCGGCCCGGCCCGGCTTGGCGCTTTCGGTCACGTGACCCGTCACCGTGTAGGTCCCCGGCGCTGCAGTCGTTGTCGCGATGTTCGCTGTGTTCGATGTCCCCGAGATGGTGCCTCCGGTGGAAGTCCATATATAGCTCGGCGACTTCTTCGGGTTCAGATTCATGGCCGCACCCGTCACCGTGATCGGGTCGCCTGGGTAGCCGCTGGCTGGAGTGACGGAGCAGCTATAAGCGACCGGCAGCAGAGGAGGAACTCCGCCGAAGCCGAAGACGAGTCCGGACGAGAGGCGAATGTCGTTCTGCGTTTGCCGATCGCCTGTGCTGAGATTGGCGAAGTCGGTCATCATATACTCGGCCTGGACGAGGCGAAGGGCGACGCGGCGGGTAAGTTTGAGGTCAACTCCGGCACCCGCTGTCAGGGCCAGCGAATTCTCCGAGGGCAGTGGCGTGCAGAGAGCGCCGGTACAGTTGGATAGCGTCACCGCACTCGCGTGAATACCGCCAACCAGGACTTGCGCGAAGGGCGTGATGCGCTCGTATTTGCGATACGAGAGGCGTGGACCGACCATGAACGTGAAGGCAGTCCCGCTTGCGTCGGACACGCGAGCCGGGTTCGCGCCGGCGCCCGTAAGCTGAATTTCCGATGCGTTGAAGCCGCCCACATCGGCAACAATCCCGAGGGTGCGGTTCAGGTTGAACGCAACATTTGCGCTGCCACCGTTCAGGGAGTCCATCCGATTGCCGGGGCTCAATGTCGGCACACCTCGCAGATACGAGTAGCCCAGAAAGAGTTCGACCCTGGGATAGCTAACGTAGCTGCGCCCCGCAGCACGCGCCGGCGCTGCGGCCTGAGCTGCCGACGTCGAGTCTTGTGCCGCAAGAAACAAAGTAGGCGTAAACAAAGCAACAACCGCCATAGTGGTAAACATCCGCGCCGTAAATCTCATAGTCCTTCTCCTGAATTGCCGGCTCGCGATGATCATCCAATCTCACGGTCGTGTTCGTCGCAAATAACATTGCTTGCCCTGATTGCACATCTAGTCCGGCCATCTGCATGCGTGGAGACCGCCCCGGGGGACGGTCTCCGCGTAGCTCTACGGCGCCGGCACATTGACGACAGTGTTCACGATCGTGACCGAAGCGCCCAGGGACAACAATCGGCCGTTGACCGTTGTGATTTGCGCGACTCCAGCAGTTGAGACCGAGATTCCGGCCTGGGCGATGATGGTTCCTTGCATCGTACCGCCTCCCAGAATCCCGTTGACGGTTGCGAAACTCCCAACCTGCCAGAAGACGTTCTTGGCCTGCGCACCGTTGACCAGAAGAATGCTCTGATTCGATGTCGGTGTGCCTACCTTGAGCGTTGTGGCCATCTGGAATACCCAGACGGCGTTGGGGTCGCCGTGAGCGTCGAGAGTAAGAGGACCGAGCGAGACAGCGTAACTGCCCGGCGCGGATTTGTAGATACCGGGAGCCAGTGTGCGATTACCCAACTCGCCTGCACCACCGCCCAGCGTCGATACGTCGATGCCGTTCGGGAAAGCAACCAGCGCGTTGTAGGCGTTGAGCGAGTCCAGTGCAGCCTTGGCCGCTATGGCCGACGTCACCGCAGTTCCTTCATTGGGGCATGCAGCAGTCGGGATCGATGTTCCCGGAGCCGTGTAAATGGTTCCATTCACCTGTCCACCCGTGTCGATTGGAGTCTCGGAATACGAGCACATGTAGACTCCGCCAACGGATACCGTGGTGTCGTGGAGGTCGACGACCAGAGTCGAGACCGCCGTGGTCCCGATACTTCCGTTGATGACCGTGAGATTTCCGGAGTTGGTCATTCCGGCTGTGCCACCGAAATCTCCGAACAACGCAGCCGATCCCAGCGCCACAGGCTGGATAGCCGCCGTTGCGCCAGTCGTGAACGTCCACGGATTCGGCACAACGCCTGGCCCAATCGGATTGCCCGCAAGGTCAGCCGCTCCGCTTGTGACGGTAGCCGTATACACCGTGTTGGCCGTGAGATTGGCTGCAGGCGTGAACGTCGCAATAAAATTGATCGCGTCATACGCTACCGTTCCAGTCACAGACGCTCCACCGGATCCGCTCAGCGTAAAGTTGTTGGTGTTGATCGTCAGCGGGTCCATCGCATGGCTGAAGGTCGCACTGACAGCCTGGTTGATCGGCACACCGATCGCTCCATTGAGAGGGGTTGTGACGGTGATCGTTGGCTTCGTGCTACCCAGTGTGGTGCCGGTCGTAAAGGTCCAGACAAAGTTGCTGGCCAGCGGATTGCCCGCTATGCCCTTGGCGCCGGTCGTGATCGTAGCCGTGAACAGCGTACTCGGCGCGAGGTTGGCAGTTGGGGTGAAGGTCGCCGTGTTTCCGACGCCCGCGTAGGTGACCAGCCCTGCGACAGCAGTTGCGCCGGGTCCGGTCAGCGTGAACGTTGTCCCGCTAATAGTGAGCGGGTTCATCGCCTTGCTGAACGTCGCGCTAAGCGCCTGGTTGATCGGCACGCCGATGGCCAGGTTAGCGGGAACCGTGGAGATCACCGTCGGATTCGTATTATCCGCAGCCGCGCCAGTTGTAAACGTCCACACAAAACTGCTCGCCAACGGATTGCCCGCAAGATCCTGCGCGCCGGTTGTGATCGTCGCCGTGAACAGAGTGTTCGCTGCCAAAGCAGCAGTCGGAGTAAAGACCGCGGCTGAGCCCGAGACGGCATAGGCTACCGTCCCAGCTACTGCAGTCGCGCCGGGCCCAGTCAGCGTGAACGTTGTCGCGCCGATCGTGGCAGGATTCATCGCCTCGCTAAACGTTGCGACGAGCATCTGATTCGTCGGCACACCCGTCGCGCCATTCGCTGGGTTCGCAGAAATCACTGAAGGCACAGTGGTCGCCGAACCCGTTCTGAAGTTCCACACCGTGTTTCCGGCAAGAGGCACGCCCTGCAGGTCCGTCGCGCCGTTTGTAATCGTGGCCGTGTACAAGGTGTTGGCCGCAAGCAGGCTGGATGGCGTAAAGATGGCGCCGTTGCCCGTGCAGCTAACCGTTCCCGCGATAACTACGCCGCCCGGGCCGGTCAGCGTGAAGGTCTTTGCCGGGGAGTAGATGGTCGCACAGTTCATCGTCTTGCTGAACGTGGCCGCAACGCTCTGATTGAGCAGAACGCCGGTAGCTCCATTCGCAGGAAGAGTAGCAAGCACAACCGGCGGCGTATCCGTCGTAAACGTCCACACGTATGCGCTTGCCAGACCAACGCCAGCGACATCCTGGACCGCGGTCGTAAGTGTCGCCGTGTAAGCAGTATTTGCCGCCAGAAGTGCGGTTGGCGTGAACGTTGCGGTCGCGCCTGAGCACAAGACTGTTCCAGCTACGGGGCCGGCAGCACTCGTAACCGTGAATGTCGTTCCCGATACGACGGTTGAACAGTTCAATGCCGCGCCCACGCTGTCGGGATCTTGCGCAGGGAGTTGCAGGAACGTAGCACTGACTGTCTGACTGAACGCCACACCGGTCGCTGCGGTAACAGGAGTGGTGGAAGCTACAGACGGCGCAGCAACCGCTTCAAAGTTCCAGGTATCGTTCTGCACCATGGCATTGCCCGCCAGGTCTTTCACGCCGGTCGAAATCGCAGCGGTATAGAGGGTATGCAGTACGAACGGGCTTGCAGGCGTAAAGGTCGCGGTAGAGCCGGAACACGTAACGGTTCCAGTCAAAGCCGCTCCGCCCAGCGGAGTCACAGTAAAGGTTCCCGTGGTGAGGGTCGAGCAATTGACCGCCTCACTAAAAGTCGCACTCAGTGGCGCGTTCAAGGCCACACCAGCGGCGCCCAGAGTGGGGATCGTGGAGACCACGAAAGGAGGGGTAGTATCTGAGACGTTGATTGTTTCGCGACCGCAGCCCGCGATAGAAACGACAAGCAGTGTCAAGGTCGACAATATCCACGCGCTACAAGTGTTGCGCTTATCCATATACATAGGTTGTTCCCTCTACAACTGTGGTGCACAGTTGTCCATTGCTGTACTGCCGGGGAACCCATGTAAACGGAGCGATGCAAGTTTGAGACGGTGGAATGTCCCACGCCTGAGTCGCGTGCCGTGGCCCTTGAGTTATCGGTGCACGGTACATGGGATGCGACGTAGCCGGGCTGAGTTGTAACGAGGACACGCACAAAAGTTGTAGAGCTCAAGCATGGACGGCACTTATCCGGTCACACTAACAGCTTCGTCAATCAGAAAACCCGCATAAACACTGCTGATGGACAAAGCGCCACATTCTACCGACAATAGAGAGTGGCCATGATTGAGCAAATCCCCGAAGTGAACGCCAACGAGAAAGTCGAGCGGCCCGCGCCGCCCTCCGCCAACGACAACATCGTCATCCGGGGCGCCCGCACCCATAACCTCAAATCCATCGACGTCGACATACCGCACAACGCCCTCACAGTCGTCTCCGGCGTCTCCGGATCGGGAAAGTCCTCGCTCGCCTTCGACACCGTCTACGCCGAGGGCCAGCGTCGCTACGTCGAATCCCTCTCCGCCTACGCCCGCCAGTTCCTCGAGCGCATTGAGAAGCCCGACGTCGATCACATGGACGGTCTCGCCCCGGCCATCGCCATCAAACAGAAGAATCAGACCCGCAACCCGCGCTCCACGGTAGCCACCGCCACCGAGATCTACGACTACCTCCGCCTGCTCTACGCGCGCTGCGGCACTGTCACCTGCCTGCACTGCGGCGGCATCGTTCGCCACGACACCGTCGACGAAATCGTAGCCGCCATCCTCGCGCTCCCCGACGGAACCCGCGCCAACGCCCTCTTCCCCATCGTCCGTCCCGAAATCAAATTCGAACCCCTTCAGCCCTCAACAACCGAAGCCCCACCTGAACCACCCAAGCCCGCAAAGGCCCCGAAGAAGTCAGCAAAGAAAGCACCCGCCCCGCTTACATTCGACCTCACCGACGCCCTCAAGGATCGCCTCACCGAACTCCGTCGCCGCGGCTACAACCGTCTCTACCAATCCGGAAAGATCGTCGAATTCTCCACCCCCGAATCCCTCCTCGAACTCGACTTCTCCCAGCCCATCTTCGTTCTCATCGATCGCCTCGCCATCTCCCCCGACATCCGCACCCGCATTGTCGACGCCATCGAAACCGGCTACCGCGAGGCCGGTGAAGTTCAATTCCACACCGTCCCGCGAGAAGAAAACGAAACGCCGCGGCACCTCCGTTACTCAGCCGCATTCGAGTGTTCCACCTGCCACCGCGCCTATCGCGAGCCGGAGCCTCGCCTCTTCTCCTTTAATAATCCCTACGGCGCCTGCCCCCGCTGCCAGGGCTTCGGCAACACCATCGACTTCGATCCCAACCTCATCCTCCCCGACCGCTCCCGTACTCTCGCCCAGGGCGCCATCGCGCCGTGGACCACACCAAAATATCGCCCCTTCCACGGCGAAATGATCCGCTTCGCCAAGTCCGCCGCCATCCCCACCGACGTCCCCTGGTACGACCTCGATCCCGCGCAGCAGGAACTCCTATGGGAAGGCCGCGGCACGTACCCAGGCATCCGCGGCTTCTTCGCCGCGCTCGATCGCAAGAAGTACAAACTCCACGTCCGCGTCTTCCTGTCCAAATACCGCGGCTACGCCCTCTGCCCCGACTGCCGCGGCCAGCGCCTCCGCGCCGAAGCCCGCGCCGTCTTAATCAACAATCAAAACATCTGCGAAGTCTCCGCCCTCACCATCACCGGCGCCCAGACCTTCTTCGACAATCTGCAACTCTCGCCGGCACAAACAGAAATCGCCGGAAAGATCCTCGAAGAAGTCCGCCAGCGCATCCACTTCCTCCACGAAGTCGGCCTCGACTACCTCACCCTCGACCGCCTCTCCTCCACGCTCTCCGGCGGCGAATCGCAACGCATCCAACTCGCCACATCCCTCGGCTCGCGTCTCGTCGGCGCGCTCTATGTTCTCGATGAGCCGAGCATTGGCCTACACACGCGCGACACTGCCAAACTCATCCGCATCCTGCACTCCCTCCGCGACCTCGGCAACACCATCCTCGTCGTCGAGCACGATCCCGACGTCATCCGTTCCGCCGACTACCTGCTCGACCTCGGCCCCGGCGCCGGCGAACTCGGCGGCCAACTTCTCGCCGCAGGCTCCGTCGCCGATGTCACCGCCAATCCGCGCTCAATCACCGGAAAATACCTCTCCGGCCGCCTCACCATCCCCATCCCCAAGCTCCGCCGCGAGCCCGGCCGCGAGCACCTCCACCTCACCGGAGCCCGCATTCACAACCTCCGCGGCGTCGACATCGACATCCCCCTCAACCTCCTCTGCTGCGTCACCGGAGTCAGCGGCTCGGGCAAATCCACGCTCATCCACCAGGTCCTCTACCGCGCACTCATGCAGTCGCTCAACCGCGAACCCGGCGCCTCGGAGCCCGAGCCCACGCATCTCTTCCGCGCACTCTCCGGCACCCAGCACCTCAACGACGTCATCCTCGTCGACCAGTCCCCGATCGGCCGCACACCGCGATCGAATCCAGTTACGTACATCAAAGCCTTCGACGAAATCCGCGCCCTCTTCGCCGCCCAGCCCGACGCCAAGCGCAAGGGCTTCGCCGCAGGCAGCTTCTCCTTCAACGTTCCCGGCGGCCGCTGCGACGTCTGTGAAGGCGACGGCACCGTCACCGTAGAAATGCAGTTCCTCGCCGACATCGAACTCCCTTGCGAAGAGTGCAACGGAACCCGTTACAAATCATCCATCCTCGACATCAAGTACAAGGGCCGCAACATCCACGATGTCCTCAACATGACCGTCAAAGAAGCCCTCGGCTACTTCGCCGGTATCCCCAAAATCGTCGACAAACTCTACGTCCTTGACGAGGTCGGCCTCGGCTATGTCCGCCTCGGCCAATCCGCCACCACGCTCTCCGGCGGCGAAGCTCAGCGCGTCAAACTCGCCTCCCACCTCGCCACCGCCCGCTCCATCTCCAACCGCAACGCAGATTCCGGCAGCCATTCAGCCAGCCAGACCGCCTCGCGCGCCCGCTCACGCACCCTCTACATCCTCGACGAGCCCACCACCGGCCTCCACTTCGACGACGTCCAGAAACTCCTCAGCGCCTTCCGCAAGCTCATCGAAGGCGGCGGCTCACTCCTCGTCATCGAGCACAATCTCGACGTCATCAAATCCGCCGACTGGGTCATCGACATGGGCCCCGAAGGCGGCAGCGCCGGCGGCGAAATCGTAGCCATCGGAACCCCCGAAGAAATCGCCGCAGACCCCACCTCCCACACCGGCCACTACCTGGCCCGCGTCCTCGGCCTCACCCCACCAAAGTAGCTTTATCCCACCCCAAAACCGTCATCCTGAGCGAAGTTTGACGCGTTAGCGCGAAGAACCCCGACGCACCCCGCACCACCTCTGCCGCTAGAACCTTTTTGCCAACAGACACGCCCGTCATTCTGAAGGAAGCTCAGAATCTCTGTACTTGCCTTTTGCTTGTCATTCCCGGAGGGAATCTGCTTCCGGTCTTCCGCTTGTCATTCTTGAGCGCAGCGAAGAATCCCCGTATCGACCTTTTTTCGTTTGTCATTTCGCAGCGAAGGAATCTCTTCTCTACTTCAGCCCCGTCATTCGTCCTAAGCGCCAAAGGCGCGTAATATACCAGCCTGGGCCGAAGGCCTAGGTCCCAGCCCACCAAGAAAGCAAAGGGCTGTAAGCCCGACATAAAATCCACCTCACCCTTCGCTCGTCATTCTGAGCAAAGCTCAGAATCTCCGTAGTTCTGTTAGAAACGCCTCTCCCCAGCGACTACCTCAAGTGTGAAAGAAACTCAGTCCATTTCGGCCGGCGGATCCAGCCAGGACAACCTCTACTCAGACGCTGCCGATCAATACGGGCCTGCACTCGAAAGGCTCGCCAGAGCCTATGAATCCGATCCGGACAAGCGCAGCGACCTGAGCCAGGACATTCATTTCCAGCTATGGCGGAGTTTCCAGCGCTACGATGCCCACTGCTCCATGCGTACCTGGGTCTATCGAGTCGCCCACAATGTCGGTGCATCTCACGTCCTGCGCGAACGCAGGACATTTTCAAGCCTCGTAAACCTGGACGATCTCGAAACTCTTCCTGACCCGGCTCAGACCCATGTTTCCCTGGACAAACGCAGTAATCTGCACCGCCTGGAAGCCTTAATACAGCGACTCAAACCCCTCGACCGTCAGGTCATCATCCTCTACCTCGAAGATATGGACGCCGCATCAATCGGAAAGATCACCGGGCTATCTCCGGCAAACGTAGCCATGAAAATTCACCGTATCAAGAAGATTCTGGCGCGTCAGTTTCACGAAGGAGGCGACCATGCGGAATGATTCCTCCACCAACGACCCAAAAGCAATCTGGCAAAACCAGCCAACGGAGCCATCCAAAATGACACTGGTAATGATTCATCACAAGACCCAGCAACTCCAGGAAAAAACGCGCCGCGAACTCCTCGCCGAAATAGCCGCTGCAGTGTTTATGGTTGGCTTCTACGGATTCTGTATCTGGTGGATCCACGCCGCAGCCATGCGGGCGGTATTTGCACTTGCCATCGTCTGGACACTCGCCGGGCAGTATTTCGTCGATCGCCAAAACCTCTCCGACGCGGCGCAGTTGGAGGTCTCCCTGAGCACCAGTCTCGAATCCTACCGCCGAGAGGTCGAGCGGCGCCGCTACCTCTCGAGCCGCTTCCTCCTATGGTCCTTCGGGCCAGGCATCCTCGGGCTTGGCGCCTTCTGTGCATGCCTG
>Ga0207048_10153_pt1 | contig 21896 bp, 25 predicted proteins | sample Alteio_BWMinCont_65_FD_153301 | JGI IMG/M metagenome (GOLD analysis project Ga0207048, IMG submission 153301) | Enriched cells from forest soil in Barre Woods Harvard Forest LTER site, Petersham, Massachusetts, United States -... | ecosystem: Environmental > Terrestrial > Soil > Temperate forest >...
CAACTGATACCATCGAGGTGGAAGGCAAAGTAATTGTTATCTTGCCCGGAACGATGTTCCGAGTGGAACTGGATAACAGCAAGCACGTTGTGCTCGCTCACATCTCGGGCAAGATGCGTAAGCGCTTTATTCGCCTGACTCCAGGCGACCGCGTAAAGATGGAAATGTCGCCCCACGATCTAACCAAGGCACGCATTGTTTATCGTCTCGATTCCAAATCGTATCCCCCTCGCGCGGTTGTTTAGTTTCATATCATTGTGCCGCATCATGGTGCCCTGATTTTCCCTTATGCCTTCCTTTGACGTCGTTTCCGAAGTCGACATGATGGAGGTGAAGAACGCCATCGAACAGGCGCAGAAGGAACTGGCCAATCGTTTTGATTTTCGCGAAGCGAAAGCTGAGATCGTTCTGGAAAAGGAATCGATCAAACTGAGCGCGATCAATCAATTCAAGATTACCGCGCTGGAAGAAATCGTTCTCGGCAAACTGGCGCGTCGTAACGTGAGCCTGAAGAATATCGAGCGCAAGGATGCCGACATCTCACCACTCGGGCATGCGCGTCAAGAGTTGAAACTCAAACAGGGACTCGAAACGGATGTGGCCAAAATTATTGTCCAGGCGATTCGCGATACGAAGCTGAAGGTGCAGACGCAAATCCAGGACCGGCAGATTCGCGTGACGGGCAAGGACCGCGATGCTCTTCAAGAGGTCATTGCCGCCTTGCGCGGAAAAGAATTTTCGGTGGCCCTGAACTACGTTAACTTCCGCGCGTGAACTACTGGATGGTTAAGTCGGAGCCGGAAGCCTATTCCTTCGCGCAATTCCGCAAGGATAAGACGACGGCCTGGACCGGGGTGCGAAGTTTCCCTGCCCGCGTCCATCTCCGTGCAATGAAGAAGGGCGACGAGGTTTTCTTTTATCATAGCGTGAGCGAAAAAGCCGTTATTGGTCTGGCTACGGTTATCAAGACCGCTTATCCCGATCCTACTGTTGAAGCGGATGAAAAAGGCGAATGGCTCTGCGTCGATCTTAAAGTCGGCAAGGCGCTTCCTCGTCCCGTCACACTGGAAGAAATCAAGAGGCATCGGGATTTGAAGAACCTTCCCCTAGTCCGGCAAGGACGTCTTTCGGTTTTGCCCGTCACCTCGGCGGAAGCAAGCTCTTTGCGTCGATTGGGCGGACTTTAAAGACACCCTATGGCTAAACGTAAAAACGGCTTCCTCAAGCTCACCGACAACGAAGCGGTTAATGAGGATATTCTTGATCTTGTAGCCAAGTGGAATCTGTCGAAGTTTTCCGACGATTTTGTCGAGATGATTGCCTCTCTTTATCGACTTTCCCAACAGCAAATCAACTCGGGCGACATGACCCTTTTCAAGCGGTCGCTGGCGGAGTTGCGCTATGCTCAAAATGTTTTTGCTCCCTACCGGAATACCAAAAAAATCTGTATTTTTGGTTCCGCGCGGACGCGGTCGGGAACAAAAATTTACAGCTGTGCGGAAGAATTTGCCCGCTTAATGACGGAAGCCAATTACATGACAATCACTGGCGCAGGCGAAGGGATCATGAGCGCCGCCCAGCACGGCGCGGGCGCAGAGAAAAGTTTCGGCCTCAATATTCTTCTACCGTTTGAACAACATCCGAATGAAGTGATTCGCAACGATCCGAAACTCGTTACTTTCCGCTATTTTTTTACCCGCAAGCTTACTTTTTTGCGCGAGACCAATGCCGTGGCGGCCTTTCCCGGCGGGTTCGGCACGCTGGATGAGGCGCTTGAGGTATTGACGCTGATGCAAACCGGCAAGGCCCGTCTTATTCCGATGGTTCTGGTCGATGAACCTCGCGGCACGTTTTGGAAAAATTTCGTCTATTACGTAAGTGAACACCTGATGGGCGACAAGCTGATCTCACCCGAAGATTTCAATCTGTTCAAATTCACCACCAGCGTGACCGAGGCGCGCGATGAGATTTTGCGCTTCTATCGCAATTTTCATTCCTATCGCTTTGTCGGGCCTTATCTCGTGATCCGGCTTCAGCGTGCCGTCAGCGAACACAAGCTTGAGGAACTAAAAAAAGAATTCCTTAGTATTTTTTCGCCTCCGGGTGAGATGTTTCAGCGCGATGCACTACCTCAGGAAAGTAACGAACCGGAAATCGCACACCTACCGCGCTTGTGTCTGACATTTAATCGCATTCACTTCGGCTTTTTGCGCTTGCTGATTGATCGGTTGAATGAGGATTAGCGCGACTGCTTTGGTGAAGATGAAGAAGACGCTCATGACGCGTGATGCACCTAACGTGCGCAACGTGCATCCAAAACCTTGGAGGTGGCGTGTTCTGCTTTTGCTACACTGATCTAAAGCTTTGGATTTGTTCGTTTGCCTGTCATTATCTTGGAAGTTGCTATCGAACATCGCAGGTTACGTCTCCGAGAGAAACATGAACACAGAGCTCCGAGCCAGCATCGAAAAGCTTTATACGGCTTTCAGCGATGTTCCCAAGCCTTTGATTATCGAGGGGTGCCCATGCTGTATCGAAAGAAAAGGCGTTGATGTTTTGCTAACGACTCCACTTCGACAAATCACGCCGGACCAACTGCGCAATTATGCCTTCTCCGTCTTTAATACGGTCGGATGCGTTGAAGACTTCCTTTATTTTCTTCCACGCATTTTGGAGATTAGTGCAAGTGACATGTCTTGGTCGCCCAACCCTGAACTAGTATCCGCCAAGATGAAAACTGCCGGTTTCCGCGAATGGCAAGAGTTGCGCAAGTCTACCATAGTTAGCTATTACAATAGTGTCTTGGAAATTGCCTTGGGGCCAGAGCTATCGGGCTGGGAAATTGATACATGGATATGTGCCCTTGGCCAAATATTCCCGGATATCTCTACCTTTTTGGAGCGCTTGCAGGACCATCCTCAAAAGGTTGTCGAGTATTACGAGGAAAATAGTGATGGTTTAGTCAAAGGAAGACTTACTAACAGTTTCTGGGATGATGAATCTGCGCTGGCCTATGATCAAGTAATGGCTTGGTTCAAGTCGGAGCCGATACGAAACATGATCAACGCGCAATATGGCCTCTGATATCTCGCCACAAGGGAAAGACATGCTTTAGGTGCGACCAAAATTGCGATCACTGCGACCAGAAATGTGACTATCTGAGTAATTCGCAGTTAGGGCGAATTCTCGCGAGTTCAGCTTGATTGCGAGGTGCTTCGAGACGATGTCGCGGCGTTCTAGAGTGTGTAGGTAGGCCGACGGCTACCTTCCGAACTGATCCTTCGACTGCGCCTCGAGTAAGGCTTGTGCTCGACCAACACTTTCAGTCTCGGCTCCGCTCAGGATGACTGCTGGGAAAAAGGTTATCTTTTGACGGCGATGACAAAGTCTTCGTAGCTGGTGTAGTTTTCACGACCGCACCAAAAGCCGTAATGGATATTGTCCTTGATGTCGAAGCCGAATCGCTCGTAAAGCGCCCGCATGTCGGATTCCTGATGCGCAACGGCATCGGCCACGCTGTTTTTGTCTTCAACACGGCATTTCCCGACGCGATATTTTAACCGCAACGTTCCCTTCCCTTCGTCCACCAAACGCTCCGCTTCTTCGTTGAGTAAAAAGTAGGTGATGAATGCCTGACCTCCCGGTTTAAGAACACGGGCAATTTCGGACAAATAATTCTCAACTTCGTCAGTCAGCATTTGGGTAAAGACGGAGCCCATTAGCACCAGATCGAAACTTTGATCGGGGAACGGGAACTTGTAGTTGACCGCCTGGATTTCCCCGGCGGCATTATAGTAGCCGTTCGAGACGTCGGTGAGATGAAAACGAAAATTGGAATACTTTGTTCCGACTTTGGCCCTAAGCCATTGCACGCCCTTTTCCACAATGTCGAGACCATCGTAGGAACCTTGCTCATTCAAATAGGCGACGAGAGGAAAAGTTTTGCGGCCAATGCCGCATCCGATATCGAGGATTTTATGGTTGGGTTGGAGATCGCAAAACTGGCGGAGATAATCGAAAAATTCGCGTCCGTTTTCCTTGAACAATTCATAATCGCGCGGGCCTTCGAACATCATCCGCAGAGGTGGGACGAGCGGCTCCATTTCGCCGAAAAGCTGCTGCCGGCGCGATTGCGATCCAACATCTTCCGCTCGGGACATGATGTCCTTGATCACTTCCTTGAGTTTTCGAGGGATAAAAGGCTTGAGGAGATGCTGCCCCGGCTTGAATTTAAACTTTGTCTTATCCATGGATGCCTAAAGGCAACTTGACGCTGCCTCGGAGTAGGAGTTTTGACAAGAAATGCGTCTCTGCTTCTACGGCTTTGGCGGTGAACTTGGAGGACTTGACTGCGGGGCATTCGTTGATGTTGATCCATTTTGCGGCGGAGACATATCTTCCGGTGGCGGAGGTGACATCATATGCGGCGGCTGTCCCGGTTGCATCATCCAGGGACGCATGTGTCCTGGCATCATCCGGTCGCGTTCTCTTTCCATCTCTTTTTCTATCTTCAACAGCCCCGGCTTTTGTTCTGGGGTAAGAATGGGCAGAATCTGATTGTTTGCCGTTTCCATGATGCGGGTAATGCGTCCGATCTCGTCGCGATGCACGGACTGGATTTGATTCTCCGCATCGGTCAGGATCGGATCGATTTTAGCCTGCTGATCTGCAGTCAAATTCAATCGATGAGTCAATCCCATCAGCAAGCGACCTTTCATTGGCATTCCTGGCCGATGCATAAAACGAGGCCCTAGCCCAATCGTCAAGGAGATGCCTGTCACCACACCGAGAATGAAAATGAGTGCCAAAACCAGCCACGGTTTGATTTTTTGGAAGGTCATGGGGAATTATCGATCTGCACGGTGGTATCAGTGTCGGCCAGTTGGAGATATTCGGAAAAAGGATTCGTTGTCGTGGTCTCATGGAGAGTCGGCCAGAGGCTAACGGCCATGATTAGAGCGGCCACGATTAATCCGCGAATGAGTAATCGCATGTCCCAAAAGCTGAAGACCGGCGCCGTGCGCCAGGCTGCCATAATGCGGGTTTCCAAGCCGTAGGGCGGGATGGGCGTCGATTCGGTATCGGCCTGCGCCGCTACCCGGAAAAGGCGGTTGAGCTGATCATCGATGGGATTCATGGAGTCTCCTTCATAAGTAAAGTATAACGCCGCCGCAATTGAATCCGGGCACGATAAGCCCTGACCTTGACCAGAGCGATATTCCATCCGGTCAGGCTTGAAATCTCCTCCATCTTGCGACCTTCCAGATACATTAATTTCATAAGCAGTCGATCCGCGGGGCGTAATCCCGAGAGGAGCTTATCAACGAGTTCTTTCGCCGCCACTTTTTCCGACGAATCGATTTCTGCCGGGGATGTTGCCAGCTGTTCAACGAGATTGGCCTCTTCTTCGCTGAGATCGCCGAGACGAATTTCGGGGCGGTGCTTTTCATGCCGGATCTGATTCAGGCAGGTGTTGACCGCAATCCGCGAGACCCAGTGCAGAAAGGGAACTTTCTCCGAAAATTGATGCAGGTTGTTGATCACCTTGATGCAGACCTGCTGTATCAAGTCTTCCGGGCTTTCGCGCGGAGGCAGGTTGGCCCGCACCAGTTTGACGACGTGAGGATACATATAATGGAAGAGTTCGAGGACCGCCCCTTCATCACCGTTACGCCCGCGCGCCAGACAGGCTGACACTTCCGCGTCGGTCATATCAGGACAATCCCTTTCATAAGTAACTGACTCCTCATTGCTTCCCGTGGTTACAAAATAGTTCGGCCCGGCAAAGATTTAAGCTAGAATGGCTCATGGAATTGCGTCGACTTGCCTTGAACCGCCTTCAACTGGCGACGCCTCTCTTGTTATCACCGCTGGCCGGATATACCAATCTCCCCTTTCGCCGGGTCATACGCGAACTCGGTAGCGTTGGACTTTGCACGACCGATCTGGTCAACGCCCGTTCGCTCCTCGAAAAAAATCGCAAGGCCTTGAAGCTGATCGAAAGCTGCCCGGAAGATACGCCTTTGGCAGTCCAAATTTTCGGGTCTGTGCCGGAGGAAATGGTGGCGGCGGCGCAGATGCTCGAATCGCTAGGCGTCGCTTCAGTCGACATCAACATGGGATGTCCGGTCCGCAAGGTCTGCCAAGTAGGCGGAGGCTCCGCGATGATGACGGAACTAGATCGCACGGCCTCGCTGGTCCACAAGATGGTTGAGGCGGTTCGCATTCCGATTACCTGTAAGATGCGGCTCGGCTGGGATGCCGACAACCTGACCGCTCCGAATCTCGCCCGCGCCTTGGAAGATGCCGGGGCTGCCGCAATCATGGTTCATGGCCGTACGCGTCAGCAGGGTTTTGAGGGTAAAGTGAATCTCGGCGGCATCCGGCGCGTAGTCGAGGCAGTGCGGGATATTCCAGTCATCGGCAATGGCGATATTACCACGCCGCAGGCCGCGAAGATGATGTTTGAATCGACCGGTTGCGCGGGTGTCAGCATCGGTCGCGGCGCCTTTTACAATCCGTGGATCTTTGCCCATACCGTTCATTATCTGCAAACGGGTGAGCTGCTTTCTGAACCTACTTTTGATGAACGAGTACGCGTCATGAACCGCCATCTCGACCTGATGATTGAAGTCTTCGGGGAAAGCTTCGGCTGCACCATGTTCCGCAAAATCGGTCCCTGGTATGCAAAGCGGTTCGGGCCTGCCTCCAGGTTTAATAAGGGCATCGTCCTGATTCGCACGCGCACCGATTACGAGACCCTTTTGCATGATTATATCGCGTGGCGACAACAGTTCCTCGACGAGAACGGACATTTGCTTCCCAAGTATGCCCCCGCGCCCAATGCCTTGAACTTTCGTGACGACGAGTTGGAAGAAGCCGACCTCCCCGCTGTCACTCGGCGCGAAGCTATCCCCGTCCCTCTCGGCCCCAATGAGTTGTGGTAAGAGGCTGATTGTCTAGATGCTGGACATCGAAAAGCGCACTTGCTTTAATCGATGCTCCCTATCTCCAGCTATTTATATTTTCCTCATTATTTTCTCACAATTTCCTAATCTTATACTTGCCTAATTTAACTTTCCCGCAATGATGTTCCCTCCCCATTTTGATCTAAAATGAGCCTTTTTCCCTCTTTATTTGCCGATGAAGTGCCCTCCGAAGGCCTGTCGACCGCTCCGGTCAAACTTTTCTCCGTTGAAGGGTTCGCAATCACCAATTCGATGATCGCCGAAGTCATTGCCGTCATCATCCTTATCGCTGTCGTCCAAATTGCCATGCGTGCCCCGAAACTTGTTCCAACTGGCATGCAAAATTTCGTCGAATGGCTTGTCGAGCTCCTGAGCGATTTTATCGAAAGCCTGGCTGGTCGCGAAACCATGCAGCGCGGTTTCTGGTTTTTCGGCAGCCTCTTCACCTTCATCTTTCTCGAGAACATCCTGGCCCTCATCCCAGGTGTCGGAACCATCGGTTACGGTCATGTGGCCCCCGACGGTCATTTTGAGGTAACCCAACCTTTCCTTCGCGGCGCCAATGCCAATGTCGATCTTACCGCCGCTTATTCCGCTATCTTCTTTTTTATGTTTTTCTACTGGTGCTTTCGCCATAGCGGTCTTTGGGGTTCCCTGGTTCACATCTTTGGATCCAAGGCCAAATTCTCCAATGTAGCCGCCAACATCACTTTCATCGTTATTTTCTTCCTCGTTGGCTGGATCGAAATTTTTTCCATTTTCATCATTCGCCCCATCGCCTTCACCTTCCGCCTTTTCGGCAATATTTTCGGCGGCGAATTTCTCCTCGATTCGATGTACAAGATGGCGCCTAATTTTGGCTTTATCATCCTGGTTCCTTTTTACTTCTATGAGCTGCTGGTCGCTTTCGTTCAGGCCTTCGTATTCCTGGCCTTGACTGCAGCATTCACGGGTATCATCACCAATTCGGGAGATCATTCCGCGGAGGGCCACGACGCCCACTAAAAATTTTGACACCGCAGTTCGCGGACGTCGAAAACCAATAGACATCAACAACTTAAGGAAAATTATATGAATATCTTGGCAGATTTAGCAGGGAACATGTCGGCAATCGAAGTTGGTCTCGCCGCCGGCGGCGCAGCCATCGGCATCGGCGCAGTCGGAGCAGGTGCATCCCAAGCTGTCGGACGCAATCCCGGCGCCATGGGTATCATTCTTGGTGCTTCTCTCATCTTCGTCGGTATTTCCGAAGGAACCTTCATTCTCGTCGCGTTCGTTTTGGCTAGCCACTAATCCATCGGATCGTCGCCTGTGGTTTCACCGGCGGCGACCTTACTCTCATGCCTACTTCCAACTTGCCCCTGGCTGATATCATCGAAAACCTGAAGAACGCTGGTGATCTGACTGGCTGGAATACCCAGCAGTTCTTTTCTCAATGCTTCGCCGTTACCGTTCTCTTCACGGTGCTCTATATATTTGCCTGGAAACCGGTGCGCACCATCCTGGAACAGCGCCGTAATACCATCGAGGAATCGATGGCGAATGCAGCGAAGATCAAGAAGGAGCTGTCGGAAGCCGAAGCGAGTCGCCTGAGCATCATCCAGAAAGCCAATGAGCAGGCCGCCGCGATCATCGCCTCAGCGGAGAAAGCAGCCGTGACCCGTGGCGAGCAGCGCACCCAGGAAGCTTCGAGGCAAGCGGAGGATATCGTCAAAAAAGCCCACGAAGCCGCCGTCCTCGATCGCGACCGCCTCATGGCCGAGCTCAAGCATCAGGTCGGTGCGCTGGTGATCCAAACCACCGAAAAAGTTACCGGCAAGGTTCTCACTTCCGATGACCAGACCCGGTTGAACACCGAAACCGTACGTCAGCTCAGCGCTCCTAATAACTAACTTTCTGCCGATGAAGATCGACCGCCAAACACGTCAAAACGCCAAGAAGTATTTTCGCGCCTGCTTGCGTCCCGACGGTTCGCTCAATGAACAGAGCATTCGCGAAATCATTGGTCTCCTTATGGCGGAAAAACCGCGCAATTACATTCCCCTCCTCAATCGTCTGCTACGGCTTATCGAGATGGCCGTCGAGGAACGCACTGTCCGCGTGGAAAGTGCCACGCCGCTGCTCGATCAAGGCGCCAGCGTTTTCGCCGATCTTGAACGGCGATACGGCCCTGCTTCCCGCACCGAATATTCGGAAAATCCGAAACTCCTCGGCGGTCTTCGCGTCCGGCGTGGCAGCAACATCTGGGACGGTTCAGTCGTCACCCGTCTTGAACGTCTCCAACAATCTTTTTCCTGATTCCAAAACAGCATCCATTCCCCTAACCTAGAGACTTACCCATGAGCACCATCCTCGAAGAAATTAAATCCCAGATCGTCTCCCTCAAAACAGACGTCACCCAATCCAATATCGGTACCGTTCGCGAAATTTCCGATGGTGTGGCCAAGATCGAAGGTCTCTCCGGCGCCGCGCTCAACGAAATGCTTGAGTTCCCCGGCGGCGTCATGGGACTCGCTCTCAATCTTGAGGAAACCGAGGTCGGCGCGATCATTCTTGGTGAATTTTCCAAAATCAAGGAAGGCGATCAGGTCCGCACCACTGGCAAGCTCCTCCAGGTACCCGTCGGCAAAGCTCTGCTCGGCCGCACGGTCGATGCCCTGGGCCGCCCCATCGACGGCAAAGGCGAAATCAAGAATGAAGCCTTTTATCCGGTGGAAAAACTGGCCCCCGGCATCGTTGCCCGTAAATCGGTCAGCCAGCCGATCCAGACCGGCATTACCGCCATTGATGCGATGATCCCGATCGGTCGCGGACAGCGCGAATTGATTATCGGTGATCGTGCGACAGGCAAGACAACCATCGCCATCGACGCCATCATCAACCAAGCCCGCATCAATCGCGAAAACGAAGGCAAAGCCGGCTTCCGCCCTCTTTACAGCATCTACGTCGCCATCGGTCAGAAAAATTCCAATGTCGCGCGTGTCATCGACACGCTTAACGCCACGGGTTCCCTGCCTTACACCATTGTCGTTTCGTCGACGGCTTCTGATTCGGCCACCAGCCAATATATCGCTCCCTTCGCGGGCGCCGCGATGGGCGAATGGTTCATGGATAACGGCATGGATGCCCTCATCATCTACGACGATCTTTCCAAGCACGCCGTCGCTTATCGCCAGGTTTCCCTCATTCTCAAACGTCCCTCGGGCCGTGAAGCTTATCCCGGCGACGTTTTCTATCTTCACTCGCGTCTTCTGGAACGCGCTGCACGTCTCGGCGAAAAATATGGCAATGGTTCCCTCACCGCGCTTCCGATCATTGAAACGCAGGCGGGCGACGTTTCCGCTTACATTCCGACCAACGTTATTTCGATTACGGACGGTCAGATTTATCTCGAAACCGATCTTTTCTATCAGGGTATCCGCCCCGCCATTTCCGTCGGTCTTTCGGTATCGCGTGTTGGCAGTGCCGCCCAGATCAAGGCGATGAAGCAGGTCGCTGGTAAAATCAAGGGTGAGCTCGCGCAGTTCCGCGAACTCGCCGCATTTGCCCAGTTCGGTTCCGATCTCGACGCCAAGACCCGCGCCAAGCTTGATCGTGGTTCGCGCATCGTCGAAATCTTCAACCAGAAGCACTACAATCCGGTGCCGGTCGAATTGCAGGCTGCTGTTCTCTGGGCGGTGCAAAATGATTTCTTCGACAAAGTTCCCGTCAATAAGGTCAAGGATTTCCAGACCAAGCTCACCGACTATCTCACCACGCAGCATGCGAACATCCTGACCGAACTTCGTGACAAGGGCGCTTTTGACGATTCGCTCATCTCCCAGTTCAAAACCGCTGTTGGTCGTTTCGCCGAAACTTACGCTTAATTTTTCAGCCCGATGGCCAATCTCCGCGACATTCGCCGACGCATCAAGTCGGTCAAAAACACATCCCAGATCACCAAGGCGATGCAGATGGTGGCTGCCACCAAAATGCGCCGCGCCCAGTTGGCCGCCTTGGCTCTGCGTCCCTACGCCGGCCGTCTCGACGACATGGCCGGGCATCTCTACGCGACGAGCGAGAAGGATGACTTCGCGCATCCCCTCCTCCAAGGTCGCAAGAAAACAGGCAAGACCGCCGTTATCGTCATCACGACGGAAAAAGGACTTTGCGGCGCTCTCAATACCAATCTCCTGCGCGATGTCTTGAAAGCCGATGACGCGAACAAGGTTTATATCAGCGTTGGGCGCAAAGGCCGCCAGACACTCGCCCGGTTAAAGAAAAATTTGCTCGCCGATTTCGAATTGAAGGACAGCCCGACTTTCTCCGACAGTAAAGTGATCAGCCGGTTCATGCTTCAAAAATTCGAGGAGAAGCAGTTCGACGCGGTGGAGATTTATTACAATCGCTTCGTCAATACCCTTTCCCAGGTTCCCACTCGCTATCCGCTTGTCCCTATCGGTTCCCATGTGCTCGACGTGGCCAAGGCACTGGGTGAGGCCGAAAAAGCCGAACTGACTGCGGCAAATTCCGTCTTTGCGCATCCCTTTAACTTTGAACCTGATGCGGATGCTCTGCTCGGCAAACTTCTTCCTTATTACATTCACTTGGAACTTTATGAGAAGATTCTCGAATCTCGTGCCTCAGAACATAGCGCACGGATGGTTGCCATGAAGAATGCTACAGATAATGCCAAGCAGTTGGTTAAAGATTTAACCTTGGAATATAATAAAGCCCGTCAAGCCAACATTACAAATGAGCTTCTTGAGATTTCATCCGCTGCTGCGGCCATGGGCTAAGCGAAAGATTGAAACTATTCTTCATGACTCGGCGTCTAAACGTAATATGAAACCTCGTTTGCTTTCTTATTCCTCAGCCTTGGCCATGGCCCTTTTCGCAATGCCGATAAGTGCGTGGGCAGATCACAACCCCGACTTCGACGACGATGCCAAGCCGCTCCTGCGCATGCAGCCGGGTTTGCTTTAATATGTCGAGAGTCGCTTTCAAGTGAAGGATACCGGCATTGCCAAAGTGCCCGGCGATGACGAACGGCATGCGATGCCGCCTTATATTTTCCAGGCCAAGCCGCGCGGCTATCCCGGTTCCTACTACATTACCTTGCTGATTCAACCCGGCAATCCTGGTCACATACTGAAGGTTGTCGATCCGACGAGGCCGAATGGCGGTGCGCCATCGAAAAACCAGGATGCCAATAATCCTCCGGGACCAACTTCGGACTATCAACCCGCTCCTCCCAATCAGCCCAATGTTACTGCCCAGACGCCAGCGGTTCAAACCCCGGCTCCAGCGTCTTCTTCCAAAACTCAGGCACCGCTGACGGCCTCCACACCTTCCGGCCCGGTGGCTACGCCCTTTCCTCCGGCTCCTTCTTCCACCGCGCCCAGTCTTGAACCTCCTCCCGATCCGCCGCCCGTGACGCATTGATCGGCAAGCATCACCTTTTGCTGGCAGTATTTTAACTCTCTCTCTACAATTTTTTTCCCTCACTACAGTCAAATAATTATCAAGAACTCATTATGGTTGCTCCCGTCACCTCTACTGCCAACGTTGGTAAAATCGTTCAAGTCATCGGCCCTGTCGTCGATGTTGAATTCGCTGACGGTCACCTTCCCGCACTCTACAATGCGCTAACTGTCGACTACACGGTCAACGACAAGCCGGCCAAGCTGACTCTCGAAGTCCAGCAGCATCTCGGCGAAGGCTGGGTTCGCGCCATCGCCATGTCTCTCGCGGAAGGCCTCAAGCGCGGCAACGAAGTTATCGACACTGGCGGACCCATTTCCGTACCCGTGGGGGAAGGCGTCCTCGGTCGTATTTTTAACGTGCTCGGCGAACCGACGGATGAACGCGGTCCGGTTACTTTCACCAAGCGTTATCCGATTCATCGCCCTGCCCCGACCCTTCAGGATCAGAGCACCAGTTCCGAAATTCTTGAAACCGGGATTAAGGTTATCGATCTGATCTGCCCCTTCACCAAGGGCGGCAAAGCGGGCGCCTTTGGTGGTGCGGGCGTTGGCAAGACCGTCGTCATTCTCGAACTCATCAATAACATCGCAAAGGCCCATGGCGGCTTTTCCGTTTTTGCCGGAGTCGGTGAACGGACGCGCGAAGGTAACGATCTCTATCACGAAATGTCCGACTCGGGCGTCATCGATCAGAAAGACCTTTCCAAGTCGAAAGTCGCGCTCGTCTATGGCCAGATGAACGAACCCCCAGGTGCCCGTATGCGCGTCGCTTTGAGCGGTCTCGCCATGGCCGAATATTTCCGCGACGAAAAGAATCAGGACGTGCTCCTCTTCATCGATAATATTTTCCGCTTCTCGCAGGCCGGTTCGGAAGTCTCCGCGTTGCTCGGACGTACCCCGAGCGCGGTCGGTTACCAGCCCACTCTCGCCGCCGAAATGGGGCAGCTCCAGGAGCGGATTACCTCGACCAAGAACGGTTCCATCACTTCCGTACAGGCCGTCTACGTGCCTGCGGACGATTTGACCGATCCGGCCCCGGCCAATACCTTCGCGCACCTTGATTCGACCATCGTGCTCGAGCGTTCCATTGCGGAACTCGGTATTTATCCCGCCGTCGATCCCCTCTCCTCAACATCCAAAGCACTCTCGCCTGAAGTCGTCGGTGAAGAGCACTATCAAGTCGCGCGCGGAGTCCAAAAGGTGCTGCAACGCTACAAAGATTTGCAGGACATCATCAACATTCTCGGCATGGATGAGCTTTCACCCGATGACAAAATCCTTGTCTATCGCGCCCGTAAAATTCAACGTTTCCTGAGCCAGCCTTTTCATGTCGCGGAAGTCTTCACCGGCACACCCGGTGTCTACGTTTCGGTTCGCGATACCGTTCAGGGTTTCAAGGAAATCCTCGACGGCAAGCATGATGACGTCGGCGAAGGCGAGTTCTACATGAAGGGCAACATCTCGACGGTCAGAGCGTAAATCTACCTTCATGGCCACACTCAAGCTCGAAATTGTCACGCCCGAAGCCCTGATTTTTGAGGGCGAGGTTGATAATGTGCTTCTGCCCGGCGCGGAGGGCGAGATGCAGGTCCTTCCCCAGCACGAGATACTCATCACCGAGCTCACCGCCGGGGAATTGAGGATCGATCAAAAAGGCCAGATTCAGGTTATGGCCATCGGCGAAGGTTTTGCCGAGATTACCGGCACCAGCGTTTCCGTTCTCACCGATGGCGCCATCCATGAAAAGGACATTGATGAAAAAGTGGCGGAAGCAGCCGTAAAGCGCGCCGAGTATCTTCTCAAATCGAGCACGCTCGAAGGAGAGGAACTCGAGGCAACCCAGGCCGCTCTGGCCCGATCCCTCGCGCAAATCAACGTCAAACGCCGTCGTCGCAGCTCCTAAGGAGCTTCATGGATCATCGATTCATTACCACCGCCTTCGATCTGCCCGGTTACAAAATTGCCTCCACGCTTAGAGTTGTCCGAGGTATTGTGGTTCGCTCCCGCTCCGTCGTCGGCAACATCGGTGCCTCTATCCAAACCATTTTTGGCGGCAATATCACCATTCTTACCGATCTCTGCGAACGCGCCCGCATGGATGCCTACAACCAGATGGCAGAATATGCCCAGGCTCTCGGAGCCAACGGAATAGTGGGCGTTCGCTACGATGCCACCGAGGTCATGCCGGGCGTAACCGAGGTTCTTTGTTATGGCACAGCGGTTCTCGTTCAAAGTCCTGCTTGAGAAAAAGACCTGGATTATCTTCGTCAATCCAAAGTACGATGTGTTTTTGAGAAAGGACTTCTCAAAGCTTCATCCCTTAAACCAATAAAACCTTGGTTAGTTTTATGAGGGAGCTTACAAATAACCAAGTGCATGTCCAAACGCTCGAAAAATAAAAAAAGAGCTTATCAGGAGCCCAAGAAGCCTGCACCTGCGCAGAAAGAAAAAAATTTACCGATAAAACTGATAGCGCGTTATTGGAAGGTACTGCTTCAGGCGTTATTGATTGTGTCGGCGGGGGCATGGCTATTCTCTCCTGCTCTTAGCGCACCGTTCTTTGGAGACGATGACGTCTATTTATTCAATAATGCTCTGCTGCTTGACCCCGATAGACTCTGGAAAGCGTGGTTTGAACCTGGCAGTTTCATCGAGTATTACCCTCTTGAGCAGACCGTACAGTGGTGTCAATACGAACTCTGGGGTTTGCATAATACGTTGGGATACCATCTCACCAATCTCGTTCTCCATATCGTCAGTGCGTTGCTCCTTTGGTATTTGTTAAGCAAATTTGGACTCAAGCTGGCGTGGTTGGGCGGACTTATTTTCGTCATTCATCCGATGATGGTGGATACGGTGGCGGTGGCTTGTGAGCTAAAAAGCACTCTCTCGTTACCGCCATTTCTCCTGGCGATGTGCTTTTATCTCGATTACGCGGAACGTAAACGGGGACGCGATTATTGGCTGGCACTCGGCTTATTTCTGGTGGCCATGCTCTGCAAAATCACGATGACTTTTTTCCCAATCATCATTCTGGTCCATGCCTGGTGGAAGAACGGACGAATCACCCTGCGCGACCTATGGGTGTCCGCCCCTTTCTTCATCATCTCGCTTGTACTTGGCTGGACCACCGTTCATGCCGGCGTCGTCTATGCCGCCGCCACGCATTACGTATCCCCCGGTCCGATTTATTTGGGGGGCTTTTTTTCAAGAGCTGCGCTGGTCGGACTTACACTCAACTTTTATTTAGCTCACTGTTTTTTTCCAGTGCTTCCGATGCCGTTTTATCCGCAATGGCAGATCGATCCTCCTTCCTTATGGCAATTTTTGTTCTGGCTGCCGATTGCCTTGATTATTTACTGCTGTTGGCTGAAGCGACAGAGCTGGGGCCGACATATCACCCTGGGGCTTCTCTTTTTTACCTTGGGTTTACTCCCTCTTTTGGGAGTCATGCAGACTTCCTATATGTGTCTACTCTGGGTTGAGGATCATTTTCTCTATATTCCGATCATTGGAATCATTGCCCTCATCGTGGCCGGACTGGACCATGGAATGCGTCAGCTTCCGAAAAAGATCATCCCACCGTGCATCGGAGCGATCATATTAGTGATGGCACTGTATGCTTTTCAGACTTATTCCTACGAGAAACTTTTCTCAAATCCAGTCCAACTGTGGACCTATAATTTACAGTATAACCCCGACATGTGGATGCTGCGATATTTTTCGGGCAACTTCCACCTCGCCAAAGGTGACGCAAAAGGAGCAATCGAGCAATTGGAGTTCTCCTTAAAAATAAATCCTGACTTTCCCAACACGTATTTATCCCTTGGACAGGCTTTCGACCAGATCGGAAAAACACCCGAAGCAATCGATTCGTATGAAAAGATACTTAAGATCACGCCCGAAAATCCTCTCGCACGTTACCGGCTAAGCTATGACTTCATCCTGATAAAGCGCTATCCAGAAGCAATCGAGCAACTTGAACGCATCCTCCAAACTCATCCTAATTTTGAAAAGGCACATTATGCTTTGGGTGTCGTCCTCGAAGTGACAGGCCGGGAATCGGAAGCGATGGAGCATTATGAGAACGCGCTGGATCTGGTACCAAACGATGTCGACGCCCAAAACTGTCTGGTACGGGTCAAAAATTTTCTAGCAAGTACCTCAACACAAAAATGAAATATCCCTTGCGGTTGTTTCATTCTTATCCTCTGACCTCATGCAGCACAACTTAGCCGGTTTTGTTTGAAACCGCTTGTCAGTCCTTCTTGGAAAACATAATCTTCCCCTTCCCATCCCGCATCATCAGTTGAATGACAATGACTCACGCGCGGTTAGCTCAGTGGTAGAGCACTACATTGACACTGTAGGGGTCACAGGTTCAAACCCTGTACCGCGCACACTCTCTTTTTTCGAGAGTATTTCCCTGCAAGCCTCGATGACTTGCCTAGGCTGGATGTCCTCCATGTTCCGGCCACGCGTAAGCTGATGTCGCTGGATGGGGTCGGAAATGTGGGCAAAACTCTCCGCCGCCACATTGCGAAAATTCGCACGCCACGGATACCAGTGTTCCTCGGAGGTACGACCAAATAAGGTAACGATGGGGCATTGGCAGGCAGTGGCCAGATGCATGGCAGCGGTGTTAAGTCCCACATAAAGTCCTGCCTTGTCGAGCAAACCAGCCACTTGGGCCCAATTCGTTTTTCCCAAGGTGCAAACGATACGCGGCCCGAGTTCCTCCCGTAACCACTCGGCATCCGCCACTTCTTCCGGCGCAGTCCCACATGAAACGATCACCTGTTCAAAATGTTCGAAAAGATAGGCGGCCACTTCGCGCCATTTTTCCCGAGGCCAGCGATTGACTGCCTTGCGGGAGCCTATTTGAAGAAGACAATAATGGGTGAGCTTTCCGCCTTCGGGCCAGGATTGCATCCGCTCGCGCGCAAAGACCATCGGTGGAATCGGCTCGGGAAGCTGCAGAAACTCGGCCACGGTGTAGAAATCCTTTTCCACACGATGACTAGCCTGCCACTTAAAAGAAGATTCCGCCGTCAACCGCCATCGCTCCCACCACTTCAATGGCCCGGAGAGTTTCACGGTGTAACGCCGATCCGCCAGGGTTAAAATCGCAAAGAGGCGTCCCCGGTGTCCGTCACCCAGCTCAAAGACGACATCAAAACGCACGCTGCGCAGTCGATAAAGAACTTGCAGGTCTCTCCAGAGATCGCGGTGAGTGCGTTCCCGTTTTTCCACACCGGATAACGCCAAGATATGATTGATTTCCGTGCATCCTTCCAGAATCCCCTCACAACCTCGGCGCACGACGACCCAAATCTCCGCCTCGGGATAAAGTTGTTTGGTGGCCCGGATCGTGGGCGTGAGAATCAAGGAGTCGCCTATCTCTTTGGGTTTGATGAATAAAATCCGCATGGGATGGTAACGCCTCGGAATTGGCGTCAGGAAAAGGCTTCCGTAGGATGTACAAACAGCCTTTGCCGAGTCAAGAAATCAGAAACGCACCTGCACCCTCGACAATCCGTCCGATTAAGGCTTTCTTGGAATGTGCGAGAAGAACCATGGGCGACGATCTAATCACCAACCGCAAGGCTTTGCGCGATTACCAGATCCTCGAAACTTACGAGGCCGGGATCGTCCTGCACGGGTCGGAAGTCAAGTCGCTCCGGGCTGGGCAAGGCAACCTGACCGACGCCTTTGCGCGGATCGAGAAGAATGAAGTCTGGCTCTATCAGTTCGATATCCAGCCTTACAAACAGGCCAATATTTTTAACCACGAACCGAAGGCGGTGCGACGGCTCCTTTTACACCGGCAGGAAATTCGCAAACTCTTCGGTCTCATCGCAGTCAAGGGACGCACGCTAGTCGCGCTGAAAATGTATTGGAAGAATCGCAAGCTCAAGGTTCTGCTCGGGGTAGGTGTTGGTAAGAACGTGCGCGATAAACGTGAAGACCTCAAAAAGGCCGTCGCGAAACGCGAAATGGATCAGGCGCTCAAACAGGCGCGGCGAAGATAATGTCCAGTGCCGCTTGAACCAAGATAACAAGCTTGCGCGCATCTTCTTTTGGCTTTATCACCAATAACCCGCTCCATTCGTACGGAATAGTTTAAGGACAGGTGGCTGAGTGGTTTAAGGCACTCGACTCGAAATCGAGCGTACTCTCAAAGGTACCGTGGGTTCGACTCCCACCCTGTCCGCCCTTGATTTTAGGAGATAAATCTGTCTTCTTGAGCAGTGGAAATCAGATTCCGTGATAAATACGTGACAAGCTACCCCAAAATGGTCGCCTTGCGCTTAAGATACCTCAGGAGGAGATTTTTTTGCTTTGAGCCTACTTTTGATTTAGCATGATGTCACTGTGCCTAAATTTGACGTAAACGACTTGAGCCGCGCCGAACTAATAGATTTACTCGCAGAAGTGATGTTTCGTCTTCGGCAGTTCGAAGGTGAAGAAAATATCAAGAGCACCTTTAACCCTATGACGACATCACAGAAATTGCGGCTTGGTGAATCTGCCAGGGAATATTTAAGACAGAAGTCGAGCTAAGCACGCCTGCCCTGCACTCAGGATGGCTCAGATATCCTGAGGTAGCTTCGGCAGAATTCAACCGCATCCATGTCTTGCCACTCCGACCGAGAACGATATCTCTTGTTAGCCGACGCTGGACTTAGACCATGCAATATTCCTTACAGTAAAAGTAAATTCCGCAAATCGCAATATTTCAGGCTTGGGTGATTTTCGTGAATGAGAGGTAAAACGTCGAATAATGGATTGGCATGTTCCATGCAAGAAGAGGTACATGAACTTTTCCCGCTGGCTTGTTCCATGCCTGATTGCTTGGGCGCTCGCCTTTATTTCTTCATCTGCATTCGCCCAGATATCTATCTCCATTGATGTGGCTCCGCCACCGTTGATTGTAGAAGATCAGCCGCCCCCTCCGGATGATGGTTACATTTGGACTCCGGGATACTGGGCTTATGATGAAGATCAGGGAGTTTATTACTGGGTTCCAGGCGCATGGGTAGAACCGCCGGAAGTGGGGCTCTATTGGACGCCCAATTACTGGGATTGGGAAGGCGATGTCTACGTCTATCATCCGGGCTATTGGGGTCCGACCGTTGGATTTTATGGCGGCATTAATTATGGCCATGGCTACTGGGGAAATGGCTACGGCGGCGGTCGCTGGGACAGCGGCCATTTCGCCTATAATACCGCAGCCAACAATGTCTCCGGTGGACGCGTTCACAATACCTATACAGACAGGTCTGCTTTTCGCTCACAATCCAATCGCGTGAGTTTCAACGGCGGCAAAGGTGGGCTCCAGGCTCAACCGACCCCGCAGGAACAACAAGCTTTACGGGAGAATCATGTTCAGCCGACGGCGCAACAGCAGACTCAATTTCAGACGGCAGCGCAAACACGCAGTCACCAAGTCAAGGTCAATGCACACAAGCCCGCTACAGCAAATTCAGTTCCACAGGCGGGCGCGTCTCCATTTACCGGCCAGAATGCGCAGGAGCAAAAACAAGACGATGCTCATGCAACGACTACGCCGGTTCAACACGAACCCCAGATTGCCCCCAATAATCAACCCAAGCCGGAGGAAAAAAAACCTGTAGTGAACGAGGAGCACACCCCAATTCAAAATGTGGGACAACCTTCACCCCCTCCCCCTCAGACTCGAGTGGAAGATCAGCCTCCTCAAGTGAACCAGCGCGAGGCACCGGCGCCCGAATCACACACGCCACAAGCTCCGGGTGGAGAAGCGAAACACGATAAGCCCGCAGGTGGCCCAGGCCCAGAATCTCATCCCCAAGGGCAGCCCCAGCCCCATCCCGATGCCAAGCCCAAGCCTCAAGACAATCCCCAACCTAACGGCGGTGGACAAGGCAAGCCCGATTCTCACTAAGATAATGAAGTATCACTCGGTTTGCTCCAGCGCACATTGGAGCGTCCGGGTAAATGCAAAGTAAGTCGCTATTATAAGAGAAAAAGGGGGACAGGTACATTTTCGGTTGCTGCATCGTTAATTGTACCTGTCCCCTTTTCTCTTTTCTCCCCCTTTGATGCTGAGTGGTAAAGAGGGCTTGCAAGTATTAACGCCTCGCGTTACTATTCTGTGTGATCCAAGGTTTCCGGTGTGACGAAACGAGGGAAGTTTTTGAAGGTATCAGACCCCGCCGTCTCCCCGGCAACTTGCTGGCGGTCATGCAAAGGAAACTGAAGATGCTGGATGCGGCTATGAAATTGGAAGAGTTGCGCGTGCCTCCCGGCAATCGCTTGGAGGCGTTGAAGGGCGGACGCAAGGGACAACACAGCATCCGGGTCAACGATCAGTGGCGGATATGCTTTCGCTGGGAGAAGGATGGTCCGCACGACGTGGAAATTATCGAGTACCATTAAGAGAAAGGTCTGCCATGAAAAAAAATCTGCTTCCGCTAACCACCCCAGGCGAGGTCTTGAACGAAGAATTTTTGACTCCCTTGGGGGTCTCGCAATATCGGCTGGCCAAGGACATCGGCATTTCATCCCGGCGCATTAATGAGATCGTCCATGGGAAGCGCGCCGTAACCCCGGACACGGCTCTTCGCCTCGGCAAATATTTTGGTGTCTCTGCTCAATTCTGGCTCAACCTGCAAACCCGGTATGACTTGCAGACGGCTGAAAGGACATCCGATTTTCTTTCGCGCATTCATCCCTGTCCGGCTTTGCTCGCGGCCTGAGATACTCTGGGCGAAGTGGTCAGAAAAAGGGGACAGGCATGTTTTCGGTTTTGGTTAAAGATGCCTGTCCCCTTTTCTAAGAGTCGTTCCATTTTCCATACTAGTAGTGACCGTTTGAACAAATTTTATGCTTTTACAACTACAGCTCGAGTAGGTAATAGAGACATCCGTGTCAGTAGGCGGGTGCCCAGGCCCCGGTGTAATAGTCGTATTAAAGTTTCCTGGATCAGGATTATGCGGGAAAAGGGGACAGGCATGTTTTCGGTTTTGGTTAAAGATGCCTGTCCCCTTTTCTTCGCACTCTTCTCTGTCCCCTTTTCTTCTCTTTTTCTAGGTCTTTGTAGTAGTAATTACTCATTACCTATCTTGCCCGGAAAGTTTGGCCGTTCATCGGGAATTTTATTCAGAATTCCCATCTCGCTTTCTGGAAATTTGACGGAAAAATCAGTCGAGTATTTCTTGATTCGCCAAAGAAGATACTGGCAATGCAGGCTTTCAGTTTGGTTTTCCCCCATGACTTTATGAAAGACTTGAATATCGGAAGGCAATATTTTTTCGTCGATGGTTTTGAGTGTTTTCTCCTGGTTAGCCTCACGAAGGGAAACGGCAACGAAAACATCAAATCCAGCATTCCTAACAAGGGTGTCATTAGCTTCATTCTGCAACTCGTCTAGTTTTGTTTGTAATGGCAATATTTTACCAAAAAATAAACCAGCAGCTGA
>Ga0207048_10155_pt1 | contig 21809 bp, 18 predicted proteins | sample Alteio_BWMinCont_65_FD_153301 | JGI IMG/M metagenome (GOLD analysis project Ga0207048, IMG submission 153301) | Enriched cells from forest soil in Barre Woods Harvard Forest LTER site, Petersham, Massachusetts, United States -... | ecosystem: Environmental > Terrestrial > Soil > Temperate forest >...
AATTGCCAGGTATCGCCGCCCAACGCTTAATGGGCAAAGGTTATGGTTTTGCCGGTGAAGGTGACTGGAAAACAGCCGCGTTGGTTCGCGCCATGAAGGTTATGGGCAGCGGACTTGAAGGCGGCAACTCTTTTATGGAAGACTATACCTACCATTTTGATCCGAAAAACCAGATGGTTTTAGGCTCGCACATGCTGGAGATATGCGAGTCGATAGCCCAGGGTAAAGCTAATTGTGAGATACATCCATTGGGTATAGGCGGCAAGGCAGATCCTGTTCGACTGGTGTTTAATGTGGCCGGTGGCCCAGCGATAAATGCATCAGTAATTGATATGGGCAACCGTTTCAGGCTGCTGGTGAACGAAGTAGAGGCAGTTGCACCGGAACATGATTTGCCTAAACTTCCTGTCGCACGGGTATTGTGGAAACCATATCCCGATATGAAAACGGGTTGTGCCGCGTGGATATTGGCAGGCGGTGCACATCATACTTGTTATAGCCAAAACTTAACATCCTCGCATTTGGAGGATTTTGCCGAAATGGCAGGTATTGAGTATGTTTTGATCGGTAAAGATACCCGCCTGCACCAATTAAAAAAGGAGTTGCAGTGGAGTGAGGTGTATTATAGGTAAGCTATCAGCCCCCTCTAAATCTCCCCCGGTAGGGGAGACTTTTTAATCTCAGATATCAAATAAGAATATCTTTAATACACAATCCTTTTAATGTCTCCCCTACCGGGGGAGATTTAGAGGGGGCTTATCAAACTTTCAAAATAACCATCCCTAAAATCCTCGGCAAAGTGTAAAACATTTTGAAGATTTTTAAACTCCTCCGGTTCGTGGGTTGTGGTAATTATTACTGTTTTCATACCCGCATTGGCAGCGGCCTCGGCACCTTTTGGCACATCTTCAAAAACCAGGCAATCAGCAGGCTCAACATTTAAAAGTTGAGCGGCCTTTAAAAATGTTTCGGGATGAGGTTTGCTTAGTTCCACATCATCCGCGCTTACTATCGCTTTAAAATAATGCCTTATATTGAGGTTATCCAATACAAAGTCAATATTAAAAGGTATAGCCGCCGAACCTATCGCCATCGGTAAACCTTTTTGATAGGCACTCTCTAAAAAATCATGCAACCCGGGTAAAAGCTCCAGATATGGTAAAAACTCTTCCTGGTATTTTTTTTCTTTTTCGATGGATAAACGGTTCATCTCATCATTGGTAAAACGGTTGGCGCCGAACATCCGCACCAGCACTTCGGGGTTTTTGCCGTACATCTGCGGTTTTATCTCATCCCATGTAAAATTACCACCCAGTTCATTGTTCAAAAGGTTTTGCCATGCCCGGGTATGATAAGCCATATCGTTGATCATGGTGCCGTTAAGGTCGAAAATAAAGGCCTTCATTTATAGAAATTCAATTTTCGGCAAAAGTACTGTTTAATAAAATCATTAGATAATAAATCTAAGGTGTATCGTTCAACGTAAATTACTCGTATTGCTTAATGATCCTCAAAAGATTTTTGGCCCTGCAAAACCTTGAAAGATATTTAAAATGTGGCTAAATAATTAAGGATGGCGCGATGGGGTGATCTGTGCGATTAATTTCTATTTAGCGAAAGCCCGTTTAGCAATAGCTGAGGGGCTTTTTTGTTGGATTAGTTGATTAGGTTGATTGAGTTGATTAGGTGAGTGGTTGATTGTGGTAATTAAATTCACCTATAATAAACAGAAATTTAAATGTGGTTTAAATAGCTTGCTGAAATGCCAGATGCCATTTTGTTAAGCCTTGTTAACAGCAACTAATTCAAATCCATCCGAGAGTTTTGTTTTTGAACATTGGACGATATCGTTAAATTGGAATTCCCAAACTTCATCATCTCCAGGTTTATCTAATATCATAAAAAGATCATTATTTAATTTGATTGCTTTTACAGGTCGATAACACCGTGTCCCTTCTTCAAGTAATTGCACATAGATTATTTCTTCCATAATTCTAATGAATTAGCAGAATTGTGTTTTCAGAATTAAAGTCTGATAAATTTCATATCCGTGTAACTCTTCTTTATCTTTCATGACCCTCAACTTAACAAACCATTCACCTAATCAACTCAATCAACCAACATTAACCACCTTAACAGGCGGCGTCAAATAACCTTGGCTGGCACGTTGTTTCCCTATTTTATCATACATTTCCGGGTCATCGGGTTGCCAGGTGGCAAGGCCGTCAACATAGCGGTTATACATACAAAAGGCCGCTGCGATTAGCACCGTATCGTGAATTTCGATATCAGTTGCACCCTCGTTCCGGGCATCTGCTATTTCTTTTTCGGTTACCTGTTTTCCGCCGGCCTGTACTTTGGCAGCAATTCTTAACAAGGCTTTCAGCTTATCGCTTATGGCCGCACTCTCGGGGTCGGCGATAACTTGCTGTACTATTGAGGCGTTATTATCAAGCTGGTGTTTTGCAATTGCGCCATGTACGGTGGCACAATATTTACAATGGTTAAGGCTTGAAACGTAAGTTGCTATTAGTTCGCGCTCCCCTGCACTTAATGTAGGATGAGGGTTGTGCAACAGTGTTTGGGCCAATTGGTTCAGTGGCGCCGCTGTTTCCGGCCTGAACATAAATAAACTCCGTATTCCAGGAAATTCTGAAGACAAATTAATATGAGGCATAATATTTACAAATTGTTTGCAGGTAAATTAAAAAACTAAGATAAATACATAAAAGCCGGATTTCAATACGGATGTTCTTATTTTAATTACTTCCTTCTTTTATTTGATCAGGGTCTGTTATCATAATTTCAGGTCTGCCTTTATAGTCGACAATTTGTCCTGTAATACATACTTTTTTCCCTTTTAGCGCTTCTTCCGGCGGATTTTTAAACTTTTTACGGTCATCGCCTTTTATAACCAGGGTAAGCAATTCATTGGGATGGCTGCCACCAACATCAATTAAAGTGATCTCAGCTTCACTTAAATATTTGCCGCCAAATACTTGATCGCAAATTATAACTTTTTCATTTAAATGCTTAGACGCGTCCTTTGCATCAATAGTAGTTTGGCCGAAAGCTTTCAGACAGAAAAAACTGACAAACAGGCAGATAAATACTTTGGCGGTCTTCATGTTGTAGTAATTTAATTTATTAAAATTACTAATTCATAGGATATTAGATAATATTTACTTGTGATTAAATTATTAAATTTTTGTTTTATATGAATTATTATAGCTACCTTGCCGCCCTTAATAAATAAAATAATGCAAAAAGAAGGAACAGTAAAATTTTTTAATGAAACAAAAGGTTTTGGTTTTATTACACCAAGCAATGGTGGCCAGGACGTATTTGTTCATTCAACAGGCCTGATCGATGAGATCCGTGAAAATGATAAAGTGGAGTTTGAAGTAGAGAACGGCAGAAAAGGCTTAAATGCGGTAAATGTAAAAGTTATTTAATTATAATATAATCATTAAGCGTACCAGGCATCCACCCAAAAGTGGATGCCTTTTTTTTTGCCAGCTGGCTAGCCCCCTCTAAATCTCCCCCGGTAGGGGAGACTTTTAAAAGTTATTCCCTGAAAGACATTTTTAGAAACATTATTTTGGCGAGTTTTTTAAAGGAAACTTCCCATCTTTTATAATTGGAATAATATTTTTTAACGAATTAAAAAAGTCTCCCCTACCGGGGGAGATTTAGAGGGGGCTGTGAGGCTTGGCATTGTTATTGTACCTCTCCATTATCTACTAAAAATCAAACTAACATGAAAGATTCAACCAGGGTAATAGCAGCGCTTCTAATAGGCGCAGCGGCAGGTGCGGCATTAGGATTATTGCTGGCTCCTGAAAAAGGTGATAAAGTAAGGGAGGGCATAGTCGATTTTATAAATGATGTTGTCGGCGCCGCTAAAAACAGAGCTAAATCAACGTCTCATGATCTGAAGGAACGCGGCGGTAAGGCTTACGAAAGAGCAAAATCAAAATTCAGAGGTGCTGTTAACGAAGCTTCAGAATATAAAGATGAAGCGGTTAATGCAGCTAAATCTAAAATTAAAAATGTAAAAGATGAGGCCGTTGACGCTTTTAATGAAGCTAAATCAAATGTTAAAAGCACCGCTAACGATTGGAATGATTCGATCCAGAAATTATAGTAGCTAAAATCATGTCATTTCGACGAGCCTGCCTGCCGGCAGGGACGAGGAGAAAACTTTTCGAACATACCTGGCGTACGATGCATAGTTCGAAAAGTTTTCTCTAAGCCATTCGGCGGATCGAAATGACATAGGAGGATGACGGGGCGCAGACTATTAAACCCTACCTGGCTATCCATTTATTATTACTTTCGTCAGCATCCATGAATACTCCACCATCCAACACTACCGATTTGATAGTTTTATTTGTTTTGATATTCACTTTTATTTGTTTTTGATTGTTTTCCCAAACTATTGGTGTTTGATGAAAACTATCAGTAGTGCCATCGCTATAAGTTACGTTAACATCAAACGGAACAGCAAAACCGCCTATGTTTTTAATTGAAAGATCATACCCAACCTTGGCTTTTGTCACGTTCTGCAGATCCAGGTCGATATAACCATTTGTGAAGAACCAGTTATTAAAAAACCAGTTCAAGTTTTTGCCGGCCCCACTATTCATGGAGTTAAAATAATCCCATGGAATAGGGTGTTTCCCGTTCCAGTTCTCCATATAAGTGTGCAATGCTTTTTTAAACAGTTCATCGCCAAGCAGATCTTTCAAAGCAAAATAACTTAATGAAGGTTTGCCATAAGAGTTGTTGCCATAGCCGGCCCTTAATTCGCTAGAAGGTGTAATGATCGGCAGGTCTTCGGCTGTAGATCGGTCATGTATCCATCCGTTGATGCGGAATTGTTTGTATAAGGCGTCCGCTTTCTCCTGACCCACCTCTGAAGTACCAATCAATCGCTCAAATGTTGTCGCCCATCCCTCATCCATAAAGGCATAACGGCTTTCATTGGTACCCATGTAAAAAGGGAACCAGGTATGGGCGATTTCATGGTCCTGAACAAATTGTGCAAAACGCACATCATCAAAGTGACTATCGTTGACCATCATAGGATATTCCATGTCGGCAAATCCCTGGAAAGAGGTCATTTTGGGGTATGGATATGGCACACCCGGCCAATTATGTGATAGCCAGCTTAGAGAGTTGCGGCCCGCCTGAACAGCATGATGAAAATCTTTTGATTTATCGGGAAACGCAGACTGCATACTTGCTCTGCGTCCGGTAGCATCGTCTACTACAACGCTGGCCGCATCCCAATCGTAGTGGTCACTTATGCCTACAGCCATATCACTTACATTGGTAGCCTTCCAAACCCAGGTATTTACATCGTTTTGTGCTGTAATGCTTTTCTTAGCCCAATCCTCAGCGGTTGCAACATGGATGGTCGAGTCGCTCGTAAAGGATTGCTGAAGTCTCTTTGCGTATTCAGGCAGCAAAACTTGGTCGGCGTTTTGCAATGTTCCTGTTGCCCAAACCATAAAGTTTTTCGGTGCCGTAACACTCAGTGTATAGTCGTTAAAGTCGTTATAAAACTCCTGTGCATCAAGGAAAGGCAATGTATCCCAGCCGTTATAATCATCATAAACAGAAACCCTGGGATAAAAATAAGCAAGGTAATAAGTAGTGGAATCGATCACACCTTCCCGCCCGGGCCCTTTGGCAAGTTCAAAATGCCAGGCAATATCAAGTTTTAAAGAGTCGTGCGGCATCAATGGCTTTGCTAAACTTACCATTTGGTTGGTGGATGCGGCAGTTGCATTATTCCAGCTTTTCTTTACTCCGTTAACCAGAAAGGAATCGATTTGAATGCCCTGTGTTAGGTAATCTGACCCGGTGTTGCCAAATCGGGCTGCACCTGGCCGGTGTATATTTAATATCAATTTCATATTCAGCCTTCGCAAGGTGTCTGGGCTATTATTAAAATAGCTGATCTGTTCAACACCTTTAATATTATGGTTTGGGGGCAAGGCAGTGATTGAGATCGTGTAACGGCCATGGTTTTCCCAATAATTTTTGCCAGGCTTGCCATCGGGCGAGCGTGTTTCGTTTTTATAGGCACGCTGAATATCACGGGGCATATAAAGATTTTGCGCCTGCACCTGCAATATTATTAAGCAGGAAAATGCAGAAAATATAAATGATCTATACATTTGAGTTGGATTTTACAGGCAAATTAATAACTATTTATCCAAAAGTAATAAGTAACAGATAATCAGGTCAAATTTTTAAATAGTTGGCGTTTTATTTTCAACGGCTTCTCATTTTTTTAGGATATCAATTGTTGAAAGGTTGAAAAAAATATTTGCACCTCGGCGAATATTTTTTTATTTTGCAACAGTTATTTTAATAGGGGTATTAAATAACTAATTTGTAGCCATCTGCCTTGTGCGGGTGGCTTTTTTGTTGGACGATTACACTGATTATAATATGATTTCACCGGTTATTAGAGGGAAATCGGTGAAATCAAAAACATAATTTGTGTAATCATATTATAATCGGTGTAACCTATCAATATGAAATATAAATTAGGGGATTTTGTACGTTTTGTTGATGAGAAAATGGAGGGTTTTGTCACCCGTATCATCGACGACCAAATGATAGGCGTTACCGGAGAGGATGATTTTGAGATTCCGGTGCTGGCAAGTAAGGTTACAACCGTACACGGGTACGAGCCTGCGGGTACAGCTAAAAGTAACACCGCTGTTGATGAGCCAGCTATAACCGGCGAATTTCAAACAAAAGGCGTTTACATTGCAGTTGTGAGTGATCCGAAAGCAAACTCTGTGGTGCATTTTTATTTAATAAATGATACATCCTTTCAGTTGCTGACAATATTAACCACTGAAAAACAAAATCATTTCAAGGGTGAGTATATTGGGATAATTGCGCCTAAGTCATCAACCAAAATTTATTCGGCACAGTTGGCCGATTTGCAATTGTGGCCGAAATTTAATTTTAGTTTGCTTTTTTATACCACGCAAAATGTGGAGCCGCCAGTCCCACTTGTATTTACTGAAAAGTTTAAGGCCAAAGATTTTTCGGGCGACAAAAAACAGGTACCTATATTAAATCAGCCGGGCTGGTTAACGCAGTTGGATGAACCTGATGTGCTTATTGATGCACAAAAATTAAAAGAAAGTTTTTTCAAAACACCAAAAGAAAAGGCAGCTGTTGAAAAGCCAGGTGCTGAGATTGACCTTCACATCGAAAAGCTGCGCAATGATTACCAGTTTTTAAGCAGCATCGAAATATTAGACGTCCAATTGGCCCATTTCCACAAAACCCTGGATGCCGCTATTGTACACCAGCTACCCGAAATTATCTTTATTCATGGCGCCGGGAACGGCACTTTAAGGCACGAGATCCATAAAATTTTGAGCAAGCATAAAAAAATACAAACATTTATGGATGCCCGGAAGGAGAAATTTGGTTATGGGGCAACTAAAGTTATATTGAAGTGAGGTACAGAAAAAATGCCTTAAATTTCGTATTTTTGTAGAGATATTTTTGATTTGACGATTCCTAAAACTGGTCAAATCTCTCGTTTCAGACAGAGAGCCCCTAAACGACGGAGCTGACCTAATTCCGATAATCTGGGGATGTCAAGCATTGGATATTTACAGAAATAAATTTCTTTGTTTTTGATAAAAATAGATATATTTGATTGATATACAGTTGTTTGCTGCTTAAATTTGATAATTATTTCTTATGCCCCAAACGCATTTAGGGCATTTAAGTTCAAAATTTCTTATGCCCAAAATGCTTTTTGCCCGTTTAAAGCAATTTTTTTATACGGGCAAAATGTGGTTAGACCATATGAAAATGATCTTTAAAACTGGGTGATATGGGTTTGGATAGATAAAACTGTCCCAATCCTAACATATCAAGTCAACTCATCTCAGAACAAACCATGTTAAAAAGTATTTATAATTTAGCGGCGATAACCCAATACAAAACCAATTCCAAAGTACTACTGTTAAGCATTTACTAATGAAACAAATCCTTTTTTTGTCACTGTGTACCTTTATTTGCAATGTTTCCATCGCACAGGAAATAAAATATGTCTCAAAAAATAATGACTGGGACCCTGATTCATTAGGCAATCACAGGGTTGTTTTAACGCTAGGGAGTGATAGTGCAAAAATTGCAATGGCTAAAATTGACTGGAGAAGAAGTGACCAGCATCCTGAAAACAAGGCACTTTTTGTGGTTGATTCCGTGACAAACAAAAGAATATTGAATGTATCCATCAAAACTATAAATAGGGAAAGCTGTACGCTTTATTTTGAGCCGGTGCCCGGGGATAACAAATACTTTGTTTATTACATGCCTTACAAGGTGGATAGAAAATCAAACTATCCTAATGCCAAATATCTAAAGCCACAGCAAACAGCCAATGATGGCTGGCTTCAATCGCTTTCAATCGCTAAAGTAATAAGAGAAGCCAGGGTCGATTGCATAGAATCAATAAATGCCATGAACAGCTTTTACCCTATGGAGGTAATAGCAACTGAAGCTGAATTGAACAGCCTCATAGATCAAAATCTCAGGGCATCGTACCTGGTTTTCCCTGAAGACAGGATGCATCCCATAAAGATGAAAAATGATATACCGCAACGCTGGATAATTGGTGGCTTAAAAAGTGCTTTAGGAGGCGAGGTAAAAAAGGGAGAAAATTATACCTATCAATTAGGGATATACCCTTTGACAAAAGACATTAGTGATTTGAAGATTGTTTTCTCAGATCTGAAAAGTAAAAACGGAAGGGTGATTCCATCAAGTGTAATGTCGTGCCTGAACGTTGACGGAATTGATTTTAAAGGGAATAGATTTATCAAACAAGTTGATGTCAACTGTGGCGAAGTGCAAGCGATATGGTGCCTTATAAATGTACCGGCTGGTACAGTTCCAGGTACATATGAAGGATACGTGACAGTCTCAGCTAAAGATGCTGAAGAAACGAGGATCGGAATACAATTAGTAGTAAATGCAGCAATTGCGGTTAACGGAGGTGTCAATGAGCCCGCGAAACAGACCCGGCTTACCTGGTTGAACTCAACCATTGCGCAGAAAAATGATGTCATCAAACCGTATATTCCTTTGATTGTAAAAAACAATTCGATCGCCTTGCTGGGTCGGAAAGTTATTTTGGACAGGACGGGTTTCCCTAAAAACATAGAAACATATTTCACACCGGAAATGACCTCCTTTTCGGATAAGGCTAAAGAAGTGATTAGTGAACCTATAAAGCTGCTAGCCGAAAATGCGAAGGGTGCTGAGAAATGGCAGTCAGACGGTGTAATATTTACTGAGAAACAGGCCGGTAACGTCAGATGGGCAGCGGTAAACAGGTCTGCAGACCTGAAAATGGATGTTACAGGTTCGCTGGAGTTTGATGGTTTTATAGCCTATACCGTAAAGGTAACTGCGTTGCGGGATGTGAGCCTTGAGGACATCCGGATGGAGATCCCTTTTAATGATGATGCCGCCAAATACATGATGGGCCTCAATCTAAAAGGAGGGAAACGGCCTGCCACTTATGAATGGAAATGGGATGTGACCCATAAAAACCAGGACGGCGCTTGGATAGGGGATGTGAACGCCGGTTTGCAATATTCATTGCGTGATGAGAACTATATCCGCCCGTTGAATACTAATTTTTATTTGCAAAAGCCGTTACTGCTGCCAACTTCATGGGGTAATGATAATAAAGGGGGCATTAGCATTGCTGAAAATGGCAACACCGTTTTAGTAAATAATTACAGCGGCGCACGCGCAATGAAGAAAGGGGATGTGCTATACTATAACTTCAACTTGCTTATAACACCATTCCACCCAATAAATACTGATTTCCAATGGGCAACACGCTTTTATCATAAGTACGATAATATTGATTCCATAAAGGTAACCGGGGCAACGGTTATCAATATACATCACGGAACACCGATCAATCCGTACATAAATTACCCGATTATAGCCCATGATGCCATGAAGGCTTACCTTGATGAGGCACATTCAAAGGGGCTTAAGGTGAAAATCTATAACACAGTTCGTGAACTCTCCAACAGCGCTTATGAGACCTTTCCAATGCGCAGCCTGGGACACGAAATATATTCGGCAGGCAAGGGGGGAGGCTATTCGTGGCTGCAGGAACATATGGGCGATGATTATATTGCCGCCTGGTACGTGCCTGAAATAAGGGATGCCGCTATTGTTAACAGTGGAATGAGCCGCTGGCATAACTATTACGTGGAAGGAATGAACTGGCTTGTTCAAAATGTTGGCATCGACGGAATTTATTTAGATGATGTCGCCTTTGACCGCACCACCATGAAGCGGATAAAACGAGTGTTAACACAGGACGGGCACCCGGGCATCATAGACCTGCATTCGGCCAACCAATATAACAAAAGCGATGGCTTTAATAACAGCGCCAATTTATACCTGGAGCATTTCCCATACCTTAACAGGTTATGGTTCGGTGAATATTTTGATTATGAAAAAAACTCACCAGATTTCTTTTTAACGGAGGTTTCAGGTATCCCTTTTGGACTTATGGGCGAAATGCTGCAGGGCGGCGGCAACCCATGGCGGGGGATGATCTACGGCATGACTAACCGCATGCCCTGGAGCGATAACGCTGATCCCCGCCCGATATGGAAAGTGTGGGATGATTTTGGGATGCAGGGTACAAAAATGATAGGCTACTGGGTAGAAAATAATCCTGTCAAAACAAATAATCCTGATGTGCTTGCGACTATTTATAAAAAGGATAAAAGTGCATTGGTATCGGTGGCAAGCTGGGCAAAAGACGATGTTAAAATAAAGTTGTTGATTGATTGGAACGCATTAGGCATTGACCCCGCAAAGGCTACCATAACAGCACCTGCAATAAAGAATTTCCAAAATGGAGAAAGCTTTCAGCCCGGACAGGATATTCCTGTTGAAAAAGCGAAAGGGTGGTTGCTGGTGATTAGAGAGAAGTAAAAAGCACATTTCCCATTGTCATCCTGAACGAAGTGAAGGATCTTCTGAAATTGATAGGTAGTCTACAGGCATGGCGTAGAAGATCCTTCGCTCCGCTCAGGATGACAAAAGACGAAAAAGCTACGGCAACTTATCCAACTCAACATCTGGCATTTTGCCAGCTAAAGGGCGTTCAAACAAAGTATTACGAACGGTATAATTATTAAAAAAACCGCAGTTTTTCAGGTAGAAAGTCCCATTTAATATTCCACCGGCGTAATCCATACGGTAGCCCTGGATCCCGGTGTTATCGATAGTAAAACGGGCCTTATTCAGTTCGACCCATTTACCGTTTTCATCAGCTATCCATTGGTTATTGAAAGATACTTTTCTCGTTATGGTTCCCTGTTCCGGTTCAAAGTTTTCTAAAAAGGAATGAAGATGTTTTAGATATGTATTTGTCTGCGGGCGACTAAAACTGGCTATCAGCTGCCATTTGCCAACCTCCGGCGCGAAAAAGTAAGCGGTGTAAATAGTATGGTCATTGCCTGCTGGCTTTGCACGCATAAGGAATCTATATGTATTGCCCGCTTTCCAGTTGTACAATAAATAACTTTGCCCGCCTGAGCCTTCATTGCCGAACTCACCGGTATGTACATTGGTGCCCTTCTTTAGCATTACGATTTTTTGATCTTCTGGTATCTGGCCAGGGTTATCGGTTTTAAACGGGCTCCAGACCGAAAACAGAATATGCCTTTCGGTAGGTGAATTAACCTGCATTCCAAAATACCCTTCGCCAAAACCATCTGCCATAAAGTAGGAGCCCAAAACATCATTGCCTTTGGGTACGGTAACTTCATTGTAGAACCATTCTGCATTCGTTTTATCAGGCATTACGTAGCCTAAATGGACCGACGGCCCCCTTCGTCCCCAGTAAAAAAAATCACCGTTATTGTTTTTAACAAAGGCTACTCTTTTATCGATAGGGGAACCGGATAATTTGATACTGCTGATATCAGCATACTTAATACCTGTTTTGCTGATACCTTCAATTTGAAGTGCGACGTAGCCGGTATCTATAATATCCCATTCGCCGGCGTAATAATCTTTTGGGGAGTTACCTGTTACGGATATATTTTTGATAGTTTTTAAAGCTGAAATTGCGACCTGGCTTTTGCCATCTGGCACACTTAGGTTTAACCAAACATTAAGTTTGCCTTTTTTTGCAAGGCGGATATAGACAGTAAAGCTAACGCCTTGTTTTGTCCAGTTCACAATACCATCATTGCTGATATTTCCACCTGTAGTATCTTTTCCAGTTCGCCAGCTGTTGCCGCCAAGGGGAATTGTGAGCAGGCTATCGGTACTAATAGAGTGGTAACAACTGAATGAATGACGCGTACTGATAAACCCCGTTGCTGATAAACCCAATATCAATAATACAGTCAATCGGATTAAATCTTTATAGAATTTCATGCTGCCAGGTTTTTAAAATGATATTATTTAAGGTCTCTTTTGCCTCTTCCAATTTCTTGACTAATTGGAACTGTGCCCTCGCGCGTTGCAAATTATGCCATGGCGAATGTATCTTGAAATAAATATCACCATTCAAATAATCCGTAAAAAAACGAACACCCTGCATGTAGGGTAAAAGGAGCATGCCATCAATCAGAGAGCTTATTTCGGTTTCGGTTAAAAACTTTACTGTTTGCTTTAAATACCCTTTTACATAGGCCGTAAATAACGGGATATTGATCTTGATAAGATCCAGGTCAGGCTCATCCTCCGGTGCTTTATTGATGATTGTGCGAATCGCATCCCCAAAATCATACGCTACATATCCGGGCATAACAGTGTCCAGATCAATCACGCATTGCGCACGGTCATGTTCATCCAGTAATACATTGTTGAATTTAGTGTCGTTATGGATGATCCTTTCGGGTAATAAACGATCGCGGCCCAATTGCAAAATCCGACCCATTTCAGTCCTTCTTTCATTGATGAACTCAATTTCGGACGATACTTTGCTTAATCTATGCGCCGAATCTGCAGCTATTGCCTTATCAAGGTTCGCTAAACGGAATTCGATATCATGAAAATTAGGAATTGTATCAATAACAAGTCCGGTGTCCATATCAGAAAGTAATGCCTGGAAACGGCCAAATGCTTTCCCGCCCTCATAGGCCTGTTTTTCGGTCAGTACCTGGTCGTAGCTTTTGGTATTATTCAGAAAAAGGAAAACACGCCAGTAATTGCCGGCTGCATCTATGGTAAAATAACCTCCATTGGTGTTTTCAACCAAAGTCAGCACTTCCTTTTCGGGATCAGAGCCTGGTGTAGCTTTAAGTTTTTCTTTTAAATGTTGGGTAACATTAACCAGGTTGTTCATCAGGCCCGGTATGTCCTTAAATACAAAATGATTGATTTTTTGGAGCAGATAGTTATTACCGGAACTGGTTATAATGCGGTAAGTATCATTAATATGCCCTGAACCAAATGGTCTTGCTGTGACGACCGTTCCAAGTACCCGGAACCTCGAAATAATATCATCAATAACTATATCCGCCAAAATAACTATATTTAATAATGCGGTAAATATCGTATTTTAAAACAATTGGCCCTCACAAATAAGAGCGGGATTTTATGAAGGATGTTTTTAAAATCTGCTTAATTTTATCCATAATTAAGATATTCAGACCTTTGAATAAATAAATAATGTTAGCATGGACATTGAAACTATCAGAGACATTTGTAAAAACCTCCCGTCGGTTACGGAGGATATTAAATGGGGCAATGATCTTTGTTTTATGATTGGTGGGAAAATGTTTTGCGTTACCCCGATGAATACCCCTTTAAGAGTTTCAATTAAAGTAACTGACGAAGAATTTGGTGAAATGACAAACCTGCAGGGGATAATACCTGCGCCCTATGCTGCCCGCTATAAATGGATATTGATTGAAGACGTAAACATATTCAGTCAAAAGAAATGGGAATACTACATCGCCCAGTCATACAACATGGTAAAGTCAAAACTTTCAAAAAAGGAATTAGCGGGACTTTAAATGTGCAGATGTGCAAATTACAGATGTGCAGATGTTAAACGTGCAAATGATTTTTATTTAAAATTCTAAATCCGCACCTCTGTTGTGTTTTCGAATCTGCACATCCGCACATCTATAATCCGCACATCTATTTCAAACTATCCACCCTATCATAAAATTCATTTTGCAGCTGAAGCGTTTTCGTATCTGCTTTTACTTGTTTCAGCGCATTAACAAATGATGAAATTTCGTGGTCAGTTATAAATTTGCCAAACTCAGTTGTTGCTTTTGCTCCTTCACCGGCATAATGGTTCGGGTAGGCCGCATACCACCATATAGGTGTGTACAAATTAACTAAATTGGAGCGGCCCTGGTTGGCGCCGCTTTGATCGGTAGCACGGTCCATGCGCATCAGATCGGGCCTGTAATAAAGCAAGATCGAGGTTTCAGATTCGCCTGCATGCTGGTCTGTTTTCATATCAGATTTATGCATTTTCCGGTAGTCCTTTGCATAAACCGAGTCGGTTTTAGGTTCATACAGATAAACCGCATAATTGTGCCGCTTGTTTAACAGCGATTGCATAAAGAAGTGCAAAAACTCAGGATTTCCACCATGCCCGTTAAGGATTACGATCTTATCAAAACCATTGCGGGCTATTTCATCACAGGTCGCTTCCAGTAGGTCCCATATCACTTTGCTTGGCAGTGCAAAAGTGCCTGGCTGGTGCCGGGCTTCATTTATCTGTCCATAAAAATAATCTGGAAAAATAACAGCATACTCTTCTTTAACAGCATGGTTGGCCCATTCACGCACGTGGATCAGATCAGTGCCGATAGGAGAGTGGGGCCCATGTTTCTCAAGGATACCGATTGGAAGAATACACGTTTTATTTGATTTCTCCAGAGCTTTCGGGAAATCGCTCGCAACAAGTTCGTCCCATCTTGCGGGGATATCCTGGGCAAAAGTGTAACTTCCAACTAATAAAGCAAGTAGTGATAATAAAAAGGATTTCATATTAATATCAATTAGGTTAATAAAACGGTTTATTATGAGGGGTATTTGAAGGATGAATTTACAAAGTTTTTTGTCTGAACCGGGATTTAATAGATTTTAAGGATTTAACAGATTTTTTCAAAATTACCATCCGAATAATCTGTTAAATCCGCTTAATCCCGGTTCAGACAATTACTTTTCCAAAACGAAAGTAATATTTGTCCAGTTAGCCGCTGCTGTCGCACTATGAATTATTTCTTTGATCACCCAGCCGTCATCCAGGTATTTGTTCACGTAACTTATTTCATAGGCAGAATGGCGGTTGGTCACACTTTGCTCATAAACATTAATATTTACGGTAATTACTTTTTGAGCCATGATGTTTATATTGGTTACTAATCAAAGATATATATTTATGAGGTGAAATGACTCCACATATTTTTCAGAATTTCCGTCATTTTCTTTACCTGCTGACAAGCTGTTGTCATTAATGAGTTGTTATTTTGAGTATTGAAACGCATTAAACCAAATATGACTAACCTGGATATAGCGCAATGGCGAATTCATAGCCAACATATTGCCAGGCAAACATTCGGTGAGCCGCATGAGATTGTTAAATATTTAGGGGCGATACAAGCCCAAGACTACGCCGGTGCGAAATGGGCGCTTGGGCTTCGCTTGCAAAATGCAAATGATGCTGCAATAGAAAAAGCTATGGCCGTTGGCGGTATTATCCGTACGCATGTTTTGCGGCCAACCTGGCACTTCGTTACACCTGCTGACGCCCGTTGGATGATTGAACTTACAGCACCGCGGATTAATGCATTCAGTGCATCAAGATACCGTCAGCTCCAATTGGATAATGCCGTTTTTAAGCGGACCAATGATGCTTTGGCGAAAGCTCTCGAAGGCGGGAAACAGCTAACGCGTATGGAAATTACGGAAGTATTGAATAATGCCGGGGTGGTAACTGATGACCTGCGATTTATTCACCTTTTGATGCACGCTGAACTTGATAAGGTGATCTGCAGCGGCGCCAGGCGAGGAAAACAGCATACTTACGCTTTTTTTGACGATCGGGTGCCTGCGGGGAGTATGCTAACAAAAGAAGAGGCTTTAGCAGAATTGGCAGGGCGATATTTCATAGGCCGCGGCCCGGCTACCTTGCAGGATTTCACCTGGTGGAGCGGCCTGGCAGCCGTGGATGCAAGATTGGGCCTTGAAATAGCTAAGCACGGTTTGGCGAAAATGATTGTTGACGGAAGGGAATATTGGATGCGGCAAGGTAGCCGGGATCTTAACAGTAAAGCGCCAATTGCTCACTTGCTACCTGCTTTTGACGAGTTTGCCGTTGCCTATAAGGACCGCACGGCCACTGTTAATCCAAAGTATCTAAAACAAGCAAGGTATGTTATTTTTGATCCTTCAATTGTTGCAAATAATCAGGTAGTTGGTACCTGGAAACGGACCATAAAGAAAAATGGAATTGATATTGCCTTAAACCCGTTTGGCATGTTAAATAAAACCCAGGCAAAGGCGGTTGAAGCTGCTGCAGAAAGATACCGGAGATTTATAAATTAGGGTTAATGGAAGAGCAGATTTGAGTAAAGGGTTGCTCAAAATCCGCGTACCCGCTCGATTAACCAATCGCTATAAAATGGTTTTGTTTAAGTAAGCATAGGTTTTATAAATCGGATGATTAAATATTGGTTATTCGGTAAAAAAAGAATGCTTTTTAATTAATATTGCTCTATTTGTTTTTTAATTAACATGCCCTAATGAACAAATAAAAATGTTTAGCAAAATAAAAACCGTTTTAATCGGATCTCTTCTTGTTTGTGATTATATTTATGATAATATCTACCGTTTAATAGCCGGAATGCCCCGGTTAAGCAGGTGCCAGGTAACAGCTCACCTTTTTATTGGCAGCCAGTATAATTTACTTGGCCTAAAAAAATTAAAAGCATTAGGGGTAACTGCCATCGTAAATATGCGTATGCACAATACTTACAACGAGGCGGTGCATGAAGGGATTAAATACCTGCATTTGCCTACAGTTGATAATACACCACCGCCATTGGAGGCGTTAATAAAAGGCGCCGATTTTATTGATGAAGAGATAAGGAATAATGGCGTAGTGTATGTGCATTGCCGCCAGGGCCTGGGCAGGGGCCCCACAATGGCTATGGCTTATCTTATAAAGCTAAGTATGACTTATAAAGAAGCTTTTCACATGGTGCAAAAAGTACGCATCTTTATAAACCCTCGACCCGGCCAGAAAAAGAGGCTTAAGGAATTAGAGGTTTATTATAGGGAACAGTATAAACCACTTCTTAATCCGCCCAGATAAAAGAGATTTTTATGTCCTCAACCAAACCTCAAAATATCGACTGGATAAACAATTTAAGGCTGATTGCCTTGTATGCGGTGATCATATTGCATTGTTCATCCCCGTTATTGATGCAATACGGAAAAGTGTCGCCCGCTGACTGGTGGACAGCGGATTTTTTAAATGCGATGGTACGTTTTGCCGTACCGGTTTTCGTGATGATAACGGGCGCTTTACTGCTGCACAGGGAATATGAGATTGGCGATTTTCTTAGAAAGCGGTTAACAAGGGTGGTGGTACCATTTCTTTTCTGGAGTTTGGTTTACGTATGGTACTCGTGGTATAACGAAGAAATTACCTTTGGTAACGATGCGTGGGGAAACATGCGGCAGGTTTTGCATTTATTAAAATATGGCAGCTCGTACCATTTATGGTATGTGTATATGCTTATCGGGCTTTATTTTTTTATACCGGTGCTCAGCAAATTTGTACGCAACGCAACGGAAAAAGAGATACTATATTTTTTAATAGTTTGGTTTGCCGTGATGCTGATCACGCAGCCGTACCTTTCGCGTTATAACCCTGCTGTTGATATGCATTATTTTGCAGGTTTCGCCGGGTACCTCGTGCTCGGACATTACCTGGCACTTAAAGATTTTAGCGTTAAACACCTGCGATCGCGGATGATCATGCTGTTTGTTTTCAGTATAGCCCTAATAGCTGTTGGCTCCTGGTTGGTGATACCGTATCAGCAATGGCCGGGCACTATGTTTTATGAGCCGGTAAATCCGGCGGTTGTGATGCTTTCGACAAGCATTTTCATGGTTGTTAAACTTACTATACCTAAGGTACCGCCAATAGTTACCCGAATCCGCGATTTTGCCGGAGGGTATAATTATGGAATCTATTTAAGCCATGCGTTGGTATTGTATTTTTTGGATGATCTTTTTGGCATAAGTTATAAACTTTGTACGCCAATTATTGCTATCCCAGTTACTGCGTTGATCTGTTTTCTTATTTCATTATTGCTCGTTTGGATCATCAGCAAGATACCGTTTGGTAGATGGGTTTCAGGCTGATGATAAACAGCCAGCAATAAAAGCATAAATAATTCGTAAATTTTTTAAGAGATTTGTCGCCGTTGAAACCCGGTATAATTTATCCTGATGAAAAAACTAACCGAAAGTAATGCTGCGTCCTTCACGACAATATTGATCATTGCAACTTTTGTGCTCCGATGCTTCATAGCCGCTTATACCGGGTTAGGTAATGGTGAGTCGTATTATTTCAGGGGTTCGTTGCATCTCAACCTTAGCTATTTTGATCAGCCACCGCTGTTTTTTTGGTTAGGTGCTTTGAGTATAAAGCTGTTTGGGTTGTCGAATTTTGGTCTAAGGTTCGCATCGGTGTTGTTGTTTGCAGGAACGAGCTGGATGCTGTTTTTGATCACTAAAAAGCTGTTTACGGCTAAAGCCGGATTCTGGGCTGTAGTGGTTATGAATTTAAGCGCTTTATTTACTGTCGCAATAGCCTGTTGGTATCAGCCTGATGCTCCTTTGATGTTCTTCTGGTTGGTGGCTACTTATTTTATTGTCGAATTAACAGTAAGCCACGCCCATGAAAACTCCGAAGCCGCGCGCAATAGCCGCAAAACCTGGCTATTGTGGATAGCCGTTGGCATAAGCATGGGCCTCGCTACATTGAGCAAATACCACGTGTTATTCTTATTCGCCGGTGTTTTTATGTATATCGCTACCAATAAAAATCAACGCCACTGGTTGCGTCACCCCGGGCCTTACATTGCTGTTTTGATCACCATAATCATGGCGTTGCCGATATTGTGGTGGAACTATAATAACAACTGGGTGTCCTTTGTTTTCCAGGGATCGAGGGCCGGAGTTCACGGGGAGCAATTTCATTTGCATTTCGACTGGTTTTTGCGGAGCATAGCGGGACAAGCCGCATTTCTGTTACCGTGGATATGGTTCCCCACCATCCGGCAACTTTTTATTTCATACAAGCTTCGTTCCCAATTGCTGGCTTATAGTTTTATATTCTGGATGGCTATATTGCCCATCGTCTTTTTTACTAGCGTTACCTTATGGTCCGATCTGCAATATCACTTTCATTGGCAGGCGCCGGGCTACATGATGCTATTTATTGCTTTAGGTTTCGCTGTTGACCGAAGTCTAAGCGGCGATGGCGAAACCAAAAGGCTCACCCGCAGATGGCTTAATTTTTCCATCTGTTTTACTGCTATCACTATCGCGGTACTTAGCGCACACATGGTCACCGGGTTTTGGACAGCCTATGGGCCAAAATGGGTAGTACACGTTTTTCACGGTGACAACTTAGATCCGACCATACAAGGGGTTGATTATACCGATATAAATACCCGTTTTGAAAAAGAAGGCTGGCTGCAAAACCCCAATGTTTTTACCGGCAGCACCCGCTGGTGGTTGACCGGTAAGATCGACTGGGCCCTGAAAGGAAAAAAAGACATTATTGTATTCGACCCGGATCCCCGTAACCTCGCTTTTTTGGTTGAACCAAAAGCCTTAATCGGTAAGGATGCCATTATCATTGGGGACCATCACGAGCCTTTCATTGATGCGAATGTTAAGCCTTTTTTTGACAGTGTAAAACAATTGCCGGATATACAGATAGTCCGTAATGGCCCGGAATATACGCTGCAGGTATATTATTGCAAAAATTTCCACTTGCCTGTAACAAAACGAATGGATTTGCCGGTATACAGGCAATTGATAGGATTGCCGCCGTTCGGGAAATAATTTGAACACTAATTGCACGAATTGCGTTTAAATGATTTTTACTAATTTTATAACACTAATTAAACTAATTGATTGAACACTGGTAGTGCAAATTTATTAACGCAAATACCGCAAAGCCCGCCTGCAAACCATTCATGCAGTTCGAGCCAATTCGTACAATTCGTGTATATTCAATGCGTGCTCCTTTTTCTTCTGTTCCCCTTGTTTGTATCTGCTCAAAATGTCAACATCATTCCACTGCCGAAATCATTTATAAAAGGAGAAGGGCAGTTTCACCTTAATCGCAGCACGGTAATTGGAATGAATGACACTTCATTGCTGCCCCAGGCCAACTATCTGCAAACGGAATTAAGCCAAGCAAATAATTGGACTATACCTGTTGATCAAGATGAAGCAAAAGCCACTATCTACCTGCGATTGGTTAACAATGTGCAAGTACCCGGCGCATATACATTAAAAATAGATTCTCAAAAAATAACTATTCAGTCTTCGGGAAATGAAGGTGTTTTTTATGGGATAGTTTCACTGTTGCAACTCATAAGGAGCCAACCGGTAGAAAATAATATACCATTATCATCCTGCGAAATATCTGATGCACCGAGATACCAGTGGCGTGGTTTTATGCTGGATGAATCGCGCCATTTTTTTGGGAAGGAAAAGGTTAAACAGTTATTGGATTGGATGGCCTTTTACAAATTAAACAAGTTTCACTGGCATTTGACGGATGTTAACGGATGGCGTATCGAAATAAAAAAATATCCAAATTTAACGTCGATTGGAGGGATTGGCAATTATACCGACTCGCTTGCGGATGCGAAATATTATACCAGTGAAGATATTAACGAAATTGTAGCATACGCCCATGACCGATTTATAACGGTGATTCCTGAAATTGATATGCCTGGACATGCTACTGCAGCGAACAAAGCCTACCCGGAATTTAGCGGCGGGAGCATCCCAAAATATCCAAACTTTACCTTCGATCCCTCAAATGAAAAGACATACCAGTTTTTAGCTGATATAATAAAAGAAACCAATACGCTTTTCCCATCGCACATGATGCATCTTGGTGGCGATGAGGTTGCACTTGGCATCCAGGCCTGGGCAGGGCGGCCGGCTATAATTGATATGATGGAAAAAAATAAGTTCGCCTCACTTAGCGACCTCGAACATTACTTTTTCCGGCGAATGGCAGATACCGTTATTAGTTTGAATAACAAAATTCTTTGCTGGGACGAGGCTGCAGAAACTGATCTTCCTCCTGACAAAACAATTATTTTCTGGTGGCGGCAGAATGTTCCGTCGCAGTTAGGGCTCGCGCTAAAAAAAAATTACCAGGTAGTGCTTTGTCCACGCCTTCCATTATATTTTGATTTTGTGCAGGACAAGGATCATCTTTCAGGCCGTAAGTGGAGCAGCATGTTTTTTAATAGTGAAAGCGAGGTTTATAATTTCCCCGATAAACTTATACCTGTCGATGAGCTGAAATCTTCGCAAATCCTGGGTATCCAGGCTAATCTCTGGACGGAAACTGTCGGATCAGAAAAAAGACTGGACTATATGGTCTTCCCGCGCATTGCAGCGCTATCCGAGGCAGCGTGGACCGATTCGGCTATTAAGGATGAAAAATCATTCGACGAAAGATTAAG
>Ga0207048_10157_pt1 | contig 21723 bp, 22 predicted proteins | sample Alteio_BWMinCont_65_FD_153301 | JGI IMG/M metagenome (GOLD analysis project Ga0207048, IMG submission 153301) | Enriched cells from forest soil in Barre Woods Harvard Forest LTER site, Petersham, Massachusetts, United States -... | ecosystem: Environmental > Terrestrial > Soil > Temperate forest >...
GCCAAAGGGCTGTTTTTTCAAGCCACTCACCGTGACTCGTGGCCAGAAATCCGAGTCGAAGCCCCGGAATTCGCCAACTTTTGGTTAGTGAGCCGATGACAATCAACGAGGGAAACTCCCGGAGGGCGGACAACAACGTTTCTTCCTCGTGCCGCTCGACGAATTCGATGAAAGCCTCATCAACGACCCAGGCTTTTTGAGGAAAGCGGCGCATCAGTTCAATCAAACGGGCTCGCGGATGGAAGTGCCCGGTCGGGTTGTTCGGGTTTCCAAACACGATGACATCGAAGTCTTCCAAGCGATCCTCGTACATGGTCACGGGCAAAAACCACTCATGAGGGGAGAGCAGGATGGACTCAAAAGAAACGCCTGCGGCCCGGCAGGCTCGGCTGTAATCGCCAAACGCAGGCTCGATGATGCCGACGCGCTTTCCGGCGAATAAACGCATCGCGAGATAGAGCGCCTCCGCCGCACCCGCCGTGGGCAGAACGTGCGATGATTCCACGCGGTAAACGGCTGCGAGCTGCTGGCGCAGAGTCGTTGCGTCCACTTCGGGATAGCGAATGACTTCCCGGAGAATTTCTTCGCCACCGGGAAGAATGGGCTCCAACCAGATATTGAGATTGGAGCTGAAATCGATGAACTGACTTGGTTCGCGCTTAAAGCGATGGGCGGCTGCAACCAGATTTCCGCCGTGAAAAGCCTGGCTCATGATTTGTCTCCCTTCAGAAGCATCGGCAATCCTGCCACCATGAATTCCACGCGCGCGGCCAACCGGGCCACGAGTTGATTGGCGCGCCCGGCCAAATCACGGAAACTTCTGCCTTCGGGCGAAGAGGGAACGAGACCAAGCCCCGTCTCGTTGCTCACGACGATGAGGCCGGGACACTCGGGAGGGAGGGATCGCACCGCTTCCTCCAGTTCCGCCAGGATCACATCTTCGCTGGACTCGGTCATCTGCCGATACGAAAGCCAAAGCGTCAGACAATCGAGGAGGATCAATGAATTTCGCTGTTCGTGGAAAAGAGATTTAAGGTCGAAGCGATTTTCGATGGTCGTCCAATGAGCGGGGCGCTGCTTGCGGTGTCGTGCCACCCGGTCCTCCATTTCAGGATCGGACTGGGCTGTGGCATAGGTGGCCACGTAAGTCACGGGAACGCCTTTCGCTGCAGCAATTTCCTCGGCACGACGGCTTTTACCGCTACGGCTTCCGCCCAAGATCAGATGGAGAGGAATTTCCATATCAACAGGCGAAAGCGGGTTGAAGTTTTGCATTGGTCACCTGTTGGACAAGCAGTTGATCCTCAAGATTCAGTTCGAACAGAGCACCATAAGGGACTTCCCACTCGAACATACGCTCAGGGGAAATTATTTTCAGAAGACAGGCGAGCGCGCGGAGACAACCGGCATGAGTGGTGACCAACGCGGTTTGATCACGAGGCAAATCCTTCACGGCGGCGGCGACCCGCTTGAGCAAATCTTGGAAGGATTCGCCATGGGGCGGAGATACATGTTGGAAATCGAGGGACCATCGCTCAAATCCGGCCTCATCCGCCTGTCGGATTTCGTCCCAGGAACGATTCTCCCAAGTGCCAAAATGGATTTCACGCCAGCGCGTATCCAGGCGCACCGGGCATTTGACCCGAAGCGCTGCTGCTTTTGCGAAATCGCGGCAACGGCTCAGATCGCTGCTGATCAGAAGATCGGGAGCCACGCGGCGCACGACCTGAGCCAAGTCGTCCAGGGATGCCTTTCCCTCTTCGGAGAGCGGAAGGTCGGTTTGACCGATGCAACGACCCGACGCCGAAACTGCGGGATGACGCATGAGATAATGTTTCATGGCGTGACGGGTACGGTGAGAACGAGAACGGCGAGGTAACAGCCTAGTTCCACGATCTGGGTGGCGGCACCGAGACAGTCGCCTGAAATGCCGCCAATTTTGGAATGGAAATAGAAGCCGGTCGCGATGGTGAGGATCACCAAGATTCCCAGGCAGGCAAATCCCAGGAAGGGACCGAGCAAAGCGACCGCAAGAAGAGTGCTCGCAAGAAGATTAAAAAGAAGAACACCCACGGTGGCTTGAGCAAAAGCTCCGCCCTTCGCTTGCTCGCGTTGGACATAAGGCAGCGCGTAGAGCAGCCCGACCGATGACGCGCGCGCGAGGGCATGGGCCACAATGAAAAGACCCAGCAGGCGAGCAAAGTCCTGGAGTGCCAGGTCATGGAGACAAATCAATTTGGTGCTGAGCGAAAACCAGAGGGCGAGGACACCGTATGTTCCCACCCGGCTATCCTTCATGATCTCCATGCGCCGCTCCACGGTCTGCCCCCCGACGAGTCCATCGGCAGCATCGGCAAGAGCGTCTTCGTGGAAGCCGCCCGTCACCAACACAGAAGTTAGCAGCACGGCGAGCATTGCCAACCACGTGGAAATGTGGCCGAAAAGCAGCCACGCAACGGCCGCGCTGACGGATCCCACCAAAGCTCCAATCAGCGGAAAATAGATCATGGATTGACCCAGCCACTCCGTCCGAAAGGCCGGAAGGGAGCCGACGGGCAGGCGCGTCAAGAACATCAACCCGACCCGCTGGATCGTGAATTGGTGACGGGTTGCCTGGACGAGACCTAAGGAACTCATGGGGTCGAAGTCTCCACGCGATTAGAGACGCCAGCCGAGGCGAAGGTGGCCATCTCGCACAAAATCTTGGCGCTGGCGGTCAGTAGCGGCATGGCCAAGGCGGCACCGGTTCCTTCACCCAAGCGCAGGTCAAAATCGAGTAAAGGCTCGACGCCCATTGTTTCCAACATGACGCCATGAGCCCGTTCGTTCGAGCGGTGACTGAAAAAAGCAATCTCTCGGCATTTGGGCTCCAGGCTGAAAGCGATTGCCGCAGCGGAGGTGGCAATAAACCCGTCGACGACCACCGGAAGATTCAGGTTCGCCGCCTCAAGCACAACTCCCACCATGGCCGCGATCTCATAACCACCGACGGCCTCCAGCCAATAACGGGCGCGCGGCTCGGTTTCATGGGGAGCATGGAGTTCCATGGCTTCATCCACCACGCGGGCTTTGAGCAAAACATTTTCGTCGGTGACGCCTGTCCCCCGCCCCGTGACCTTATCGGCTCGCAGATTGAACAGGGCGGCATAGAGAGCCGAGGCTGAGGTGGTATTACCGATGCCCATTTCGCCGATACCGATGAGTTCAATTCCGTCGCGCCGGGCGAGTCGCACCTGCTCGCGGCCTGCCTCCAGAGCCCGCTCACATTCCTCATCTGTCATGGCTCGCTCGCTGGCGAAGTCCCGGGTCCCGGCCCGAACTTTTCGGTCGAAAAAACAAGGACAGGCCAGGGCCTCTTCCGGCCAGTCGCCGCCGACACCGACATCGACGACGTGAAGCTCGATACCCGCGTGGCGCGCCAGCACGTTGATGGCCGCTCCTCCTCCCAGAAAGTTGAGCACCATTTGCCGGGTCACTTCGGAGGGGTAAGCGCTCACGCCTCGGGCGGTGACTCCGTGGCTGCCGGCAAAAACGAACAGACGTTGTCGGTCGATCCTGGGTTCAAGAGAGCCCGTAATTGTCGCCAGACGTACGGCCAGCTTCTCGAGCTTTCCCAGCGAACCGGGTGGCTTGGTCTTGGTGTCGATTTTTTGCTGGGCCGCCGCACGAAGGCTTTCGATGGAGGCAGGTTGAAGCTGTTTCACCGGCGACTTCGGATCGTCCTGGTTGCAGCCGTAAGGCTCACCCCACGTATCGGCGAAGAGCAAGGGAGCCAGGGTCTCACGCTTTTTCCAACCAACTTTCTCCAGCATCGGCGTTGAAGAACGCTCCACCGGGTATCCGATGCAAAGGTACGCTATCAACTCGATCTCCTTGGGCAGTCGAAGGATTTGCGCAACCCGGTCCTTCTCCAACAGGCTCACCCAGCCGACGCCAAGGCCTTCGGCACGCGCGGCCAGCCAGAGATTTTCAATCGCCAAGCACACGCTGTAGGTACCGGTTTCGGGCCAGGGAGCGTTGCCCAAAATAAACGGGCCACTACGCCGTGGATCGCAGGTGACGGCAAGGTTGAGCGGAGCTTCCAGAATTCCTTCCAGCTTGAGCGACCGGTAAAGCACATCTCGGGCTGTTCCGGCCAGCCTGGCTTTTTCGTCCTCATTGACCGAAGCAAACGAGTCTTTGATTTGTTGCCGAATTTCCAGGGATTGGATGACCAGAAAGTTCCACGGCTGCATCAATCCGACGGAAGGCGCGGCGTGGGCCGCCTCCAGCACCCGCTGAAGCGCATCGGCAGGAATCGGGTCGGGCCGGAAATGACGCACATCCCGGCGTGCACCGATTAAGCGGTAGAAGCTTGCTCTTTCCTGCGAATTAAAGTCGGTTGGTTCCGGCATAGCTCTAAGTTGTTTCAATTTTGACTGCGATGTCGTCGTAACCTTTGAGTCGGTAAATCAGGACGGAAATGGCCCAGGCGCTGGCAAAGACCCCGATGATCACAAAGCCGAGCGTGCCGAAGTGCTCGTTCAGGCTGCCGATGCCATCCCAAAACGTTCCGCTCAAGGAAAGCTGATTCCCAAGAAGCCCCAGTGCCTCAATACCACCAATCAGGAGCGCGACCACCACGGAAACCGCCGTGATCGTCATGTTGTAATAAAGTTTGCGCATGGGAGTGACGAAGGCCCACTCATAGGCACTTAGCATGAGGACTCCGTCCGCCGTATCAACTAGGGTCATACCAGCCATGAACAAAACGGGAAACACCATGATCGACCAGATGGGTAAACCCTTGGCTGCTTCGGCCGCAGAAATTCCGAGTAGAGCCACTTCTGTCGATGTTTCGAAGCCAAGGCCAAAAAGAAAACCCAGAGGAAGCATTTGCCAGCTGTGGCGAATCATGCCGAAAAAGGGGCGGCATATCCTGGAAAGTATACCTCCGCCCGCCAGGAGCATGTTCAAATCCTCCTCCAAATAACGCCCGGTGTTCTTGACCCTCTGGAAAGTTTTGTATATGCCGACCAAAACAAAGATATTCAGCAGGGCGAGCATCAGTAGAAAACCAGCGGAAATGGATGTGCTGATAATCCCGCCCACATATTGCAGTCCCGTAAATTTCGCCTGCATGACTCCCGTCGTCATCGCAACGATAGCCGAAACCAAAATCACCACTAGGGAATGGCCTAGGGAGAAAAAGAAACCGACTGTCACCGGACGCTTGCCGTCTTGCATCAATTTCCGGGTCACATTATCGATGGCGGCAATGTGATCGGCATCGACCGCATGGCGCAAGCCAAACGTATAAGCCAAAAGGGCTGTGCCGAGCAGCAGAGGATAAGCGGAAAAAGCACATATCGCCCATATCCAGGCGATGGCTGTCGCCGAAAGGATGATTAGATAGACCGTAAAAACACGGCTGCGAACACTTGTACTCTCGCAGGCGCGAGGCGACTTCTGACTCGGGATTTTATTCCCCATGACTGCTCCTTTGTCATTCTTGCGATGACGGTTAGGCGTTAATTTTGGAGAGCAGGTATTCGGACTCCGAGTTTCTCGGTCACAGAAAGTGACCAGCCTAGCCTCCGCCTTCACCGGTTCTCACCAGCTGGCTCTGTTGCACCGCAACCTGGACAAGGTTTCAATGCATGGAGGATTGTAACTCGATACCGCAGCGCGACTATGGCCGGATCTCACGGCCTTCCCTAGTCTCCGCAACATTTGGCCAGCACTAAGGCTGGCCCAAATCAAAGAACTGTTATAGGTATGCACCGACCTCACAACATTGCAAGAAAGATGAGGGGATGTGGCAGGGCAAGAAGCCCGATTATATCCTATTCTCCAACAGGGAAATCTAGCGCAGCCGTGCCTGCGGCACCGCTGCGCTGTTGGGGCGTTGGCTATATGCCGGCGACCGGGCCGGGCTGCGGCCCCCGTGCTCCCCGCCGCCGTCCAGTCGTATTGGCTTGGTTAAGAAAACGCTGACCGCGAAATTGGATGTAATCGCCAAATTCACGACAGAGGCGGGAGGCATATTCGCGAGACACGCCATGTTACCGACCGACCCAAGCGGCAGAGGGCTTGTTGCAGGGGAGAAGTGTTGAGCAGAGACACAGGGTAACGATATCGCCGCGCAAGGCCCGTTGCTTGGCATTGCCTTGCGCGGCCCATTCCTTGATGCGGATGATTCCGTGACTCGCCATGGCAAAGTGCGCGTCTCGGTCACTGACCACCACGGGATCAATCTTCACCGCCGGATCGTCATTACAGGCACCAGGCGGCGCATTACGGTCATAAATTAAGTGTCCTTTCTGTTATTACTTTTTGTTGGGGTTGAAAACCGGCCGCCCGCCCTATGCGGGCTTCACGTTGAACCAAGCTATCGCTGCTTCCGGTGTAACCAGTTCGCGGTAATGGCCGAAGATCACTTCCGGCGAGTTTCCCGCTTCCAGCGCCATCCGCGCCGTGTCATGCAGGACGACCAACCGGTACGAGATGAATGAATGGCGCAGACCATTCTCCTGCCATACGAAGCCCTCGCAGAGCCGTGCTGCCGCGATTTGCGGGCGTTGATGCAGGCAAACCGGCCCCGAGGTTTGTGTGCACGGCGTGAGCCAGAGCTTGAGGTTGTCCGAAATCGGAACCAACCGGCATTGCCGAGTCTTGGCCTTGTTGGCATCAACGGTGATGAAACCGCGATCCAGATCGATTTCCTTCCAATCGAGCCGCTGCAATTCGGCTGTCCGCAGGCCCGCGAAGGCACCCAGGGCGAGGAATGGCCAATGGCCGCAGAGTCTTATCCGCCTTCGCCAACAGGGAGGCAATATTCTCCGGCGTAAAGATGGAGACAGAGGTTTTCGTCTCCTTGTATCGCACCATGGCAGGGAAAGGACTTCCGCCCTTGATCAGATAACCCCGGCCCTCAACCCAATTGCCACAGGCCACGAGAATAATCTGCATCCCATTCCTGGTCTTGGCTCCAAACGTAAGACCACCACCGAGCCAAGCATCCAGTTCCGCCGTCCTCAGATCAGGGAGCGCCTTGCCCGGAAACGCTTTCCCCAGATCACTCACCGTCTTGCGGCACTGGCTCACATAATGAGCTGAGAGACCCGATTGCTGCCGGGACTTGGCAAACTGCTCCTCGATTTCAGCCAGCGTCAGCCGGGGCACATCGGCCCGGTTGTGTCGCAGAAAGAACTCGCCGCGCCGCCACGAGGCTTTCCAGTTCGGGCGTAGCCAGGGCTTCGACCGCCTCCGCATCATTTGTCAACCCACCGAGAATCTGTTTGGCTACCCGCTTGGCCTCCGCTTTGTCGGCAAAGTTTTTCTGAACCCGCCTGCCTCCCATGTAATAGGCATGCTGGTACATCGCTTTGCCGCGATTAACCGACTGATAGAGTTTGACTGTCTGACTGCCATTTGAGATTTCTGTCGCCATACACTGTATGGCAGGATGTCAACCAAACTGCGTTTGCTACGCATTCCGTTATGCTAGAACAAGCCACTTACGCAAGTAACTGTAGTTTGAATATTCTAGCTACAGTCATAGACCGTCGCTACACTTTCAAAAATGATCTCCTTCCTGCGTGGCACCGTGATCGAAATCCTACCCATGCGCCTCATCATCGAGGTGGGTGGTGTCGGTTACGATGTTCATATTCCACTTTCGACTTACGACAAGCTTCCGCAACCGGGCACGGAGACCAAAATTCTCACTCACCTCCAGGTTCGCGAAGATGCGCATATCCTCTATGGCTTTGCAACGCCCGAAGAGCGCGATCTCTTTCTTCTTCTCGTCAACAACGTCAGCGGCATCGGTCCGAAACTGGCCCTGGCCGTCCTTAATGGCATCACGCCGGTGATGTTTCGCGGTCTTGTCGTCGCAGGCGACATCGCGGGCCTCAGCCGGATTAAAGGCGTCGGGAAAAAGACCGCCGAACGGATCATCGTTGAGCTGCGCGATAAAGTCGGTGTTTCCGCCGCTTGGGAAGCTGCCTCCGCCAGCCAGGGACTCTCCCCTGAGGAACAGCATGTCAACGACGCGGTTCTCGCCCTCATCTCCCTCGGTTATAAACAAGCCGAAGCGCATAAGACCGTTCGAGCTATCCGCGATGCGCAGCCCAAAGCAACCGTAGAAGACCTCGTCAAAGAGGCATTAAAGACACTTTAGCTTTGCCGTCTTCCTCAGTCATCTTGAGTTTGTCGAAGGATGACTGAATCTCCAGAGACGATCCTTGAACCGGAAACGCTTCTCTAAGAAGGCAGTGGGAAACGCGCCGTAATCTCACGGACGTGATCGCGAATCGCTTTAATCTTATCCGGGTTCGCACGATTCTCGACCGCTTCCTCGATCAGGTTCGCAATGTCGAACATCTCATCCTCTTTCATGCCGCGCGTGGTGACGGCGGGTGTGCCGAGACGAATACCGCCTGCCTTGAAGGGGCTTTGCGTATCATACGGAATTGCGTTCTTGTTCACGGTGATCCCGGCTTGATCGAGCAGCTCCTGAACTTCCTTGCCCGTAACATTCTTAGGCTGAAGATCAACGAGCATGAGATGATTTTCCGTGGTGCCCGAGACAATGCGGAAACCATTTTTCTTCATACCTTCGCAAAGCGCCTTGGCATTGCGGATAACCTGCTGCTGATAAGCCTTGAATTCGGGCTTGAGTGCCTCACCCAGAGCGACTGCCTTACCAGCGATGACATGCATAAGAGGTCCACCTTGAACACCGGGAAATACCTGCGCGTCGATCTCCTTGGCAAATTTCTCCTTGCAAAATATCAACCCACCACGCGGGCCGCGAAGAGTCTTGTGCGTAGTTGTCGTGACGAAATCGGCATGGGGTATTGGTGACGGATGCACTCCCGCCGCGACAAGTCCCGCAATGTGCGCCATATCGATGAAAAGATAAGCCCCGACTTGGTCCGCAATTTTCCGCAGGCGTGGAAAATCGATGATCCTTGAATAAGCCGAAGCACCCGCCGTAATCATCTTCGGGCGATGCTCCTTGGCTTGGGTTTCCAGTAATTCGTAATCGATCGTCTCGGTTTCCTTGCTCACGCCGTAATGGACGACGCGGTAGAAACGACCGGAAAAGTTCATCTTGTGACCATGAGTCAGGTGACCGCCATGAGAAAGATCCATGGTCAGGATCAGATCACCCGGCTGGAGCATAGCGAAATAGACAGCGGCATTCGCCTGCGAACCGGAGTGGGGCTGCACATTGGCATGATCGGCACCAAAGAGTTGCTTGGCCCTTTCAATGGCCAACTCTTCAACGATGTCGACATTTTCGCAGCCGCCGTACCAGCGCTTTTTCGGATAACCTTCCGCATACTTATTAGTCAGGCAAGAACCCTGCGCTTCCATCACGGCGCGGCTCGTAAAATTCTCCGACGCAATCAATTCGATGTTGTCGTGCTGGCGGGCGTATTCGTTTTGGATTGCGGAAAAGATCGCGGGATCGGCCTCGGAAAGACTTGGTTTATTGATAGAAATAGCCGGAGGAGTAGATGGGTTGGATTCCATGGGAGGTGGTTGCATTTGGTTGTCGAGATTTTCACCGATGTAGGCGGTGTTGATCCAGACATCGAGGATTTCCTTGAGACGTTTCCCGCGGATTTCCAGCGACGCCAGACAGAGTAGATTGGCATCATGTTGCTCGCGGCTCAAGCGCGCCATTTCAGCATTATGAACCAGCGCGGCACGAATGCCGGGAATGCGATTGGCGGCCATGCTCAGGCCAAGGCCGGTGCGGTCAATGACGATGCCACTGTCGGCCTGCCCCTGCGCGATGGCCATGGCCACGCGCGTGGCGATTTCCTCCGTGGTGCAGCCACCCAAATCCTCGAAGGGGTAACCGTTCTGGGTCAGCCAGGAACGTACCAGCTCCTTAAGCTCGGTGCCGTCGTTATCGGCGGCAATGGCCACTTTTTTCATGGCCGTTACGCGAGTTTCATCGTGGGTCGAGCGCAAAACGAGATCGAGCAAGCGCGGCAAGGCAGCCCGTATCTCATCGCGACATCTACGGTAAGTTTCGCGCGACTGGCCGATGGGATCGGAAACCTCGCGATCCATGACGGCCAGGTCGGTTTCAAATTCGCGCAGGAGAAAAGTCTTTTCCGCCGCCGACGGGAAAAGGAGCAGCATCGAATCGAGATGGCCATAGGTCATCACGAAAATAAAATCGGCTTTTCGCACCAACTCCGCCATGAGCGGTTTGCTTCGGATATTCCGGATGTCTATACCCAGCTCATTCATGACTTCAATGGCATAAGGACTCGGCGGTTGTCCCCCGATCGCGCCAATTCCAGCGGAGGTAACTTCAATATCGCGACGCCCCCGGGTCAGATCGGCAAAAAGTCCCTGTGCCATCGGGCTGCGACAGATGTTGCCGGTACAGACAAAAAGGACGTTTCTCATGTAATAAAGGGGCGACAAGATAGAACCTAACTCAAAACTCCATGCGAGCTTTTTTTACTGAATAGATGAAGATGTTTCCGGGAGGGCGCCCGGCCCCAGGGGTGTTGCGGTCCATCTTTGGGACAACCGAATCGCCTTGAGGCTGTCGAGCGCATCAATCAAGGCAACGTCCTGCATGGCCGGTTTGTCGGCAGTAGATGCGGTCGGTTTTTTTTCACGTGAAGCCAGGTAATCGTCCAGTTCAGGATCGATGCCTTGGACAAGAAAAGCTTCGCTCAGCCTGTGCCGTTCGGCGGCTTCACGGATCACCTCAAGCACTCCATGCCTCTCGATCAAAGCCAGAGCATTTTTTTTCATTTTGCTCGTTAACCGTCAGCCCAATGTCAGGACTGACCGGATGTCCCCAAAGTTCGGTACCATCTGACAGGAACACCTGCGCATGGATGAAACGGAGAAGCTGGCCGGAGGAAAGTTTTTGTTCTTCAAAAATGGCCGCGCTGCCTTTGGTGGTTTGACCGATCACAAGTGCACCCTGAATTTTTAAGCATGCTGCCAGAGCTTCCGCTGCCCCGGTGGTTTGATTATTGGTAATTAGGATAACGGGTTGATGAAAGGGCAGTCCGGTGTGCTTGGCAGCATAAGCATGGTCACTACCGGAAGCGTCCCGACCAGTGAATAAGACGGTTCCATCCGGTGCAAAAAAACCGGCAATCTGTGCCGCTCCGGTATAGTCATCCAGGGCAATATTACTGCGAAGATCGAGAATAATTCCCTCCGCACCCTGCTTCGTCCATTGATCCAACTGCGTCGTCAGACCGGACCAGCCATTTTCCGGAGTGAAAGAAGCGAGACGCCAATAAATAATGTTGCCCGGCAAAAAAGCGGTCAAAATGGGAACAGGCGTGGAATCAGCTTCCGGCGAACAAAGAGAGATCTCCCCATTTGAGTGGGCGATGATGGCACCCAAGTGTTCGCCTTCTTTAGCGGAAAGCTTTTGCGCATCGATATAGTTCGCTTGCAGAATGGGAAGCACTTCGGCCTGTAAATCGGATGGAGGCGAGGTTGCGGGCTCGGCCCTGAGCATCTGCCCCGCAAAAAGCAGCAGTCCACAGAAAAGGCCTGTCCGTTTTATAAAAAGAATCGCGTTCATTCGGCAGAGGCATCCAAGGTCAGTCGAGCGGCAATATCGCGCCGAAATTGACTTCCCGCAAAATGGATTTTTGCCGCGCGCTGATAAGCCAGGTCCCGAGCCGTGGCAAGATCAGGGGCCCAAGCAGTCACGCTTAATACCCGTCCCCCCTGAGTTACGACGTGTTTGCCTTCCTGTTTGGTCCCTGCATGAAACACGCAAGTGCCCGCCAATTCGAGCTCAAGCCCGTTGATTGATGTGCCCGTTATGGGAGTGCCCGGATAGCCTTCTGCCGCCAAGACAATCGTAACCGCATGGTTGGAATTGAATTTCACGTTCAGCTTCCCCAGACGCTGTTCACGGACCGCCTGGAAAATCTCAACCAACGGCGTATCGATCAGCGGCAAGAGCACCTGTGTTTCGGGATCGCCGCCACGCACATTGAATTCAAGGATACGAGGACCTTCCTTCGTCCAAATCAAACCGATGTAAAGAATCCCGCGAAAATCGATGCCTTCCTTGCGTAGCGATTCAAGCACCGGTTTGACCACTTCCTGGGAAATCTGCGCCTGCAATTCTTTCGTTGCAAAAGGAGCCGGAGCATAAGCGCCCATGCCTCCGGTATTGAGCCCCGTATCCCCTTCCCCAAGCCGTTTATGATCTTGCGCGATGGGCAAAATCACATGCGAAACCCCATCCGTCAGCACATGAACCGACATCTCTCGGCCGGGTAAAAACTCTTCGATCAACAGCGCTCGTCCCGCCTCGCCAAAAATGCGTTGATCCATGATGCGGTTGATGGTCTGCGCTGCTTCCATCGGATTCTCGGCGATGATAACGCCTTTGCCAGCAGCCAAGCCGTCTGCTTTTAGAACCTGGGGATAGCGATTGTGCTTTTGACTATAGGCATAAGCTGAAAGCGAATCGGTAAAACCTGCGCCGGGGGCGGTCGGTAGGCCATACTTCAATAGAAAATTCTTGGTGAAAACCTTGCTACCTTCCAATCGTGCAGCCGCGCCATTCGGTCCGAAAATCGGCAATCCAGCCTTCTCAAAGCGATCGACGACACCGGCACAAAGAGGCGCTTCGGGGCCGACGATGGTCAAATCGGGCTTTTCCTTTACGGCCCACGCGGTAAGACCATCCAAATCTGTAGCCGAGATGGCTAGATTGGTGCCCATCTGCCCCGTTCCAGCATTACCGGGAGCGGTAAAAAGTTGAACCTTGGGATCGTCTTTGCGCAAACGCCAAGCCAGGGCGTGTTCGCGTCCACCGGAACCGATTAAGAGGATTTTCATGGAGACTTCAGAACATACACCGTCGGTTCTGTCGGAAGCATCCCACGCGAAATCACCAATTCATCGGAATCGAATTTGCGGATGGGAAGCTTGGTTGCCGAGAGGTATTCATCGAGTGAACGCAACGGCAAATCGCCCGATTTCTCGGTTTTGTAATTAATGGGAATAATCACGCGCGCGCCCAAGTCCTGCGCCACCTGATTAAAGTCGCTCACAGAAAGAGTTGTCAGCCCCACTGGCAGAAATAGGACGTCAACATGCCCAAACTGCCTTTTTTCTTCCTCTAGAAGTGGTTGATTGATCTGCCCAATATAACAAAAGCTCACACCATCGAAGCTCAAAGTAAAAGCGGTGCTTGCCCCACCCGTCCCAGAAGGATCCCTCTGCAACGCTATTCCGTGAAAAGGAATACCATTGGCCCGATTCAGTCCCACAGCGGTCACGCTCCGAAAAATAAGAGGACTGCCAAACAACTGATCGGAGGCGCCATGATCTTCCGCTTCATGGCTGACGAGGATGAAATCGGATGTCAGATGATTTGGAAACTTATAATGCACTGTGTTCGGGCCAAAGGGATCGATCGCGGCCCTCACGCCAACGGAGGAGGTCAGGTAAATGAATCCATGGCCGTACCAGTGAACATTCACTCCACCGGGCACCGCCAAAGGCATCGAATCGGAATCGGGAGCCACATTAGTCTGGTCGGACGGACTCAGCGGTAACGCCCGGGGTGGAACATTCGTCGCGGGCGGAGTCTGCGCAAACGTCTGCCCCAGACTGAAAAGAATAAACAAAAAGACGGAATAAAGACGCACAGGCAAAGCCTAACAGATCAAGCGGTTAGAACCATCTCAAAATACCTGTGTCACGATACCGATCCTCCAAGAACAAAAGCGCCCGATCCCTTGATCGGACGCTTTAACCCCCAACTTACCGCAGAAATATTAACCTTTGATTTCGATCTTCCGTGCCTTGACCGCTTCAGCCTTCGGAACTGTAAGGGTTAGCACTCCCTGGCTCAGTTCGGCCCGAATGGCAACGCGATTCACGCGATGATCTAGTTCGAAAACCAGCTGATAGTCAGTCTGCGGAATTTCCCGGTAAACCGGCGTCCATTCAGCAGGCACGGTCCACGTCCGCCGTCCCGTGATCGTCAACGTTTCGCCATCCACCGTGGTTTCAAGAGAGGAACGCTCCACACCCGGCACCTCGGCCGTGATGGTGAAAGTATCCTCGCTTTCCCTGACACGATATCGTGGAGTAATCGCCCGGCGTGGCGGAGCTTGAGTGAGTTTCTCAGATTCGTTCTTGGTCAATAGATTGTTCATGTTTATTCCTTTCGTTGAGAGCAATCGTTTATTTAACCTCGATTGCAATCTGTTTGGGTTTCACCTCTTCACTCTTCGGGAGCGTCACCGTCAACACGCCGTTTTCATAGTTGGCCTTGATCTTGTCTACCGCGACATGATCGGGCAGCGAGATCGAACGGGAGACTTGTTGCTCCTCAATCGCCCCATTGCTTTCCTTACCCTTTTTATCAGGCTTGGATTCGGTTCGTTGATGGCCGGTAACCGTCAGGATTCCGTCCGTTATTTCCACGGTCAGGTCTTCCTTGCGAAAACCAGGCAGTTCAGCGCGAACGACAAAGGCGTCTTTTTCCTGATAAAGGTCTATCGGGAACTCGTCCTGCCAATCGCCCAAGAAGCGATCTCGTTGAAGCGAGCTTAGGGCTGGAAAGGCAACGTCAAAGAGGCGATCCATTTCATCGCGCAAGCCGGTAAAACTAGTAATGGGGTTATAGAGGGGCAATTTTTGATATCTTATGAGTTTCATGAGTTATCCTTTCTTTTTCAAAAAACAGAGCCGCATAAGCGATGCCGTCATAAGTAATTTTCATAAGATACTTATAACAAATATTATATAAATTATTTAAATTTTATATAATGAGTCAGTTTGACCTGCTTAATAAGAACGTACGACCGAATAGGGCCAATATGTCTCTAACTCTGGGGGGGCGATCTAGCTTTTACGCGACAAATTCCTCTATTCCTTGTTTGAATAATTAGTGAATAAGGTTTGCATTAGAAAACAACCCCATGGCCAACTTTGGAGCAAAAAAAGGGGCTTTACTCTGGTGGAATTGCTCGTGGTCATAGGCATTATTGCGATCCTCGTGGCCCTCGCTTTTCCGGCTTATAGTATGGCCATCCAGCATGCCAACTGCAGCAAGTGCGCGGCTCACATGCGCTCACTCGGAATTGCCTTTATGGAATATGCGGGCGACAACCAGGGACAATTTCCAGCAAGAGTGACTGACCCAGGAAGTGATAAGTGGCCCATTCTGCTGCTCCCTTACGTGGGAAACGATCCCAATGTTTATGTTGACCCAGGCGATCCGGTAGCAACCAAGACACCTGTCGCGACTTTACTTTCAAATAGCTCCAATGGGAGTTCATTTTTTTTCAACGGCTTCAACGATCTCGGTTTTTACACCAATCCCAATCTCACGGTTCAGATGGCTAACTTGAACGATACGAGCAATCTCATCCTTCTCGGGCAAAAGGTTCACGGCAACTATGAATTTTACATGGATTTTGTCGAAGGGAACCAGAATGGCTCCTTGAATAAGCAGGCTTATTATGGTGGCTCCAATTATGTTTTCGCCGACGGCAGCGCCCGATTTCTTCCTCTCGCCCAATACGATGACAGCATGTGGCTGGTTAACAAAAGTTATAGCATCCCTTCGGGGCATTAGGCAGTAAAGAACCCCGGAGCAAGCTCCGAGGCATTCATGGCAACCGTCGACCTCCGGGCGACGGAAGCGAAACGGGAAGATTCCCGCGCTCGGAGATCGCGGGCTACCCAGAAACCGAAGCAAACTTCGGGGAATTAAACCCAAAAAGATTAAAATTACTCCGAATCAGTCGGGAAAGGATGGTCCTGAACTACGAGAGTTAAAGTAAGATACCCGTGAGGACTTTTAATCACCAGACAGCTTGAATTGAGAAGCTTGATTTCATCGCCGCCCAAAACATCGGGTTCCTTGGCGGCCACGGGAAGCAAACGGCCGCTCGAAGTTCGGTAATAGTAAGTATGGCCGTCGGTTCCAAGCGATACATCGGGAAAATTAAAAGTGAAGGAATCGTATTCTCGCGGGTTATTCCGGTCGACATAAGGATCGTTGGTAAAATTTAGCAACAGAGCCAGGTGCCTATCGCTGCCGCGCGTAATCCAAACCCGGTTCTGCTCGGACCCGTAGGCAAACGTTTGACCATGATCGGGACTTGGCACATGCCAGACATGTTGGGCGTAAGCTTTCGCCGGAACCCCAGCCGTTATCCATGAGCAAACGGCCACGCAATAAAGTGCGGCGGAAAATCCTTTCACAGGAAAACCTACTGCAAGATTTTATCAGCATCCACTTTATGCGTGCCATCAGGATCGACCGGCGGAGGCTGCAAAGCGGGATCAGTCGGGCTGATCGCCTCCAGAATAACGGTGACATTGCCACGCTCCCTCAAGATGCGGACAGCGGCATTGGGTAAAACCTCGATGGTCTTGAAAAAGAGGGCCTTTTTTATGTGGGCCACCGGAACCACTACTCCTTTCGGCGATGTGGCGAAATAAACTCCTTTTGCTTCATCGAAGGTTATTCCCGGCAATTTGAATTCATGCGTATCGTCGTTGGAGGAACCGTTGCTTTGCTCGGCGTCCGTGAAGGTCACCCGGGCGACCAGCATGCTCTCCTTTTTCTTCCAGATCAAAACCCGATCCTTGATGCTCCCATAAGCAAAGGTGACGGCATGATCGGGGCTTGTAATGGAAATCAACGGTCCCTCGTCCTCAGCCCATAGCCAGCCGGAAAGAATGAGCGTTAGCGTCAAAGCGAGAAAAGGAACGTAGCGCGACATGGCGATCATATTAGAGCTTTTACCGAACGATGACAAAATTATCCGTGTCATGCGGGTTGAGAGAAGATTAAATGAAGAAATGGAATCCGTTCGTGTCCGTTTTGCCCCCTCCCCCACGGGAATGTTTCATATCGGCAGTGCCCGCACTGCTCTTTTTAACTGGCTTTATGCCCGTCATACCGGCGGCACCTTTATCCTCCGCATTGAGGATACCGATGCCGCGCGCAATAAACCCGAGTACGTCGACGTTATTTTTCAGGCTCTCAACTGGTTGGGCCTTAACTGGGATGAAGGCCCTCAGCAGGATGGCACGGTCAAGGGCGACAAAGGCCCCTATTCCCAGAGCCAGCGCGGGGCGATCTACAAGCGCTACGTCGACCAGCTTCTTTCCGCCGATAAAGCTTATGAATCGGACGGTGCGATCAAGTTTCGCACGCCGAAAACGCCGATCACGGTGCCCGATTTGATTTGCGGTGATATTGTCTTCGACCGCACGAACGAGCCCGATCTTGTCATTCAGCGCAAGGACGGTTCACCGGTTTTCCACCTCGTCAACGTCGTCGACGATCTCGAAATGAATGTTACCCATGTCATTCGGGGCGAGGACCATCTTTCCAACACGCATAAGCATCTCGCGCTGATCGAAGCCTTCGGCGCCAAGCCTCCCCGCTATGCGCACATCCCTCTCATTCTCAATCCCAACGGCTCCAAGATGAGCAAGCGCGATGTCGGCGCTTCCATTGCCGATTACAAGGAACAAGGTTATCTACCTGAGGCGGTCCGCAATTATCTTTGCCTGCTTGGCTGGTCACCGAAAGACAACCGTGAAGTCGTACCCATTGAGGAAGTCATCGCCAAGTTCGATCTGCCCCAGGTCAATCGCGCCAATGCCCGCTTCGATATCGACAAGCTTTTCTGGATCAATGGCGAATACTTTCGCGCCGCCACCGTTGAATCGCTTGAGCCGCTGGCCCTCTCCATCCTGCGCAAGCAGAACCTCGTTCCTGAAAATTACGATCCGGCTTATTTCCGGGCCGCCTTGGCCATCGTGAAAGAGAAGATCAAGCTCGGACGCGAGTTGCCCGAATGGATGGGCTATTTTTTCCGGGAAGATTTCGAGTTCGATCCGGCTGCCGTGAAGAAAGTCTTTACACCCGAGGGGCTAACGAATCTTTCCAAATTACACGCACGTTTAAAGGCATTAGATAACGCTAATTTCACCGCCACCGAACTGGAAAAGGAATTCAAAATTCTTGCCGAAGTCAGCAGCCTAAAAGTGGGTGCCCTGGTGCATCCCGCCCGGCTGGCCGTTTCGGGCCGTTCCGTGGGACCAAGCCTTTATCACTTGCTAGAAGTCCTGGGCAAAGATCGCGTCCTCAGCCGGATGGATCGAGCGGAAAAACAATTTTCTTAAAGATATTTTTAAAATTGTTATCCTAACGTATGGCAGATGGCCCCTCTATTTCCGCACTGAATAGTCCCCCAAGCGGACAGGTATCTTCCTCTGCACCCGTTGACCTGCGGCCACTGACAACCAGTGAATTAATCGATCGCGGTTTCTCACTTTACCGCACTCACTTTACCGGATTTTTGCTTCTGGCTTTGTTGAGTCAAATCGCTCCACTGATCTGCCAGGTACTGGCCACCATTCTAAAACTCAATCCTTCCCAAAATGAATTTGTCAACCATCCTGCGATAGCCTTCATTAAAATAGGCGTTCTTCTGTTCATCAGCCTGATTGCGCAAGTGATTGTCTTTTGTTTTGAAGTGGTAATCGCATTTTACATTGCCGATGCCTATCTCGGAAAAATCCCCTCCGTTATCGACAGCTTGCGCAGATTTTCCACCTGCGTCGGCTCTTCCATCTGGACCTGCATTCTCAATCGAATATTGATCGGCTTGACCATCATTTTCCCTTTCCTGGCCACATTGGCGATTTCTCTCTACATAGCATTTTACCCTCCACAAGATTTCATAACGATTCTCCTTATAGGCGGTGCGGCGGTACTGCTCGGTGTCGCTTCACTGGTTCCCGTCCTGGTTGTTTTCATGCGGCTGATGGTCACAGTTCCTGCCGTGGCTCTGGAGGGACTCTCAGGATGGAAAGCCGTCAAACGTTCTTCCACGCTCGTTCGGTACGACCCGGGCCTGGGCATTCTTTATTGGGGCGAAATGAGGCTGAGCTTTCTCCTTCTTCCGCTTTTCGTCATCGAGATGTTGCTGCTCTCCATCACGTCGCTTCCCCTGATTTTGCATCAGGTCAATGACATCCTCCAGCACGGATCGAGCGGACAAACTTCCGCTCCACCTGATTCGATCATGATTCTCAGCCAGGTTCTCATGTTTCTGACCGGCTCTCTAATTTTGCCACTCTATTCCATTGCCATGACTTTGTTTTATTACGATGTTCGCATTCGCCGTGAAGGATTTGATCTCGAATTCATGGCCAAGAACTTGGGAGAACAAAAATGAATTGGACTCGTCCCTTTATTTTTACGTTCATCTTTTTTTTGTCCGCTTTATCCGTTCGCGCCTCGGACGATGCTCCCGATCCAACATCGCTTTCACCCCACGCTACCCTCACACCCGTAACCAATCCGGCACTCATCACCGAACACTATCACCAGGTCTTGCAACGGCCGGAATTTCAAGCACCTGAGGAGATCGATGTCGACACCCGTTTCAAGGACTGGTTGACCCAATGGTTCCTCCACTTGGGAACCAAGCTTGGCGAATTTCAATATGCCCAGGAGATGCACAACTTTTCCCTCCTGCTCATGGCGCTTCTCCTGATCGTGACGCTCACAGGTCTTCTTTACATTACTCTCCGTTTTTCGCGCCGGCGAAGCATTCGCGATGAGGCTCCTGCCATTCGAATTCCGGGACAAAAAGTGTTTCATCCACCCGAATTTTACGATGAAGAAATCTGCAAGGCCCTTGAAGCAAGCGATTGGCATGCGGCATGGCTGGTCACTTGGAGACAATTTCTTTCCCGCCTCGAAAATCGTCATTTGGTCGAAGCGGATCGCACTCGCACCAATCGCGAATACCTCGCTCAACTGCGCCAACAGACCCTGCCTTCGTCAGTCTTTGTTCTGCTTGCTCGCATGGTTGATGCCTACGACCAGTTCATTTATGGACGCAAACCCATCGATGAATCCGATTGGAATCTTTTTCATCAACAGGTAGACGAGGCAACCCTCCTGCTTCATTTACAGGAGAAGAATGCACATCTTAGCGGAAAACCAGGCACGATATGAACCGGAACATCGTCTATATCCGGGTGCTTCTGGTAGTCGTCTCCATCGTAGTGTTATTGGCATTCCTCAATCGTTCGCCACATCGCACGCTGCACGATACTTGGTTACCCTCAAGTTTCAATCCGGTCGGCGATGGCACGATGGCCTTTTACCAAACTTTGCAGGAGATGAACTGGCCCGTAGAGCGCTGGCGTGAACCCTTCAGCCGCTTGTCCAATTATGGGACCAATAATACTCTGATTATTTCCCGATCACAGGTGGGATGGCGTGTCAGTTTTTCCGAAGAGGAGGCGGCTCTCCTGGATCAATGGGCGAAGGAGGGCAACACGCTGGTTTTGGTTGGTGCGTTGAGCGAGTGGGCGGATACCCGGATGCTTTTGCGCCAAATCGGTTTCACCTTGCCCGAGGAAGCCAGATATACCTCCGTCTCGTCCCTGCTCCAACCTTTCGAATTACATGCCGACGATCAAATGGAAATCGGACCCACTCCCGGCCAAACCGGTATAATGCTGCTTCCCCAAACGCCGCCCCTACCTTTTACCTATCCGAAAGGCGCACGTGTTCTTTGGCAGCAACAGGGACAGCCCTATGTCATCGAAATCGCCCGCGGAAACGGGCATATCATTTGTGCCGCTTCATCTCGCCTCCTCGGCAACAATTATCTCGGTAAAGGCGACAATCTCGCGATTGTCCTGCAACTTCTTGCACCATCCGGACAAGTGCCCCAGCATCTTTTTTTCGAGGAAAGCCACCACGGATTTTCCGCCATCTACGCCCTGATCCGGCTTTTCGATCACTCCAGTATTCGCTTTGCCGGTATGCTCGCCCTTCTTGGAATGCTGGCTTTTCTGGGATCGTCTCTGCTCCGATTTGGCCCCATCCTGCCGCTACAGCGTGAAACCGGACGATCCACCCTCGAATTCATCGACTCGATGGCTGATCTTTATCAACGGGCCGATTTGCGCAATGACATGATCCGTTCACTTTTTACCGAGACCCATCAGCGTATACTCCATCGTCTTAATCTTCCCCCCACGGCTTCGCATGAACTCATCGCCTCTCGCCTGAAACAAGCCCATCCCAACCTTCCCAAGTGGAAAAAACTGGCGCAGCGCTTTGATTCCCGTGACTATGTGGATGGTCTGCCTCCGACTGGCTGGCTGCGCGTCGCCCGCGAATTAATCGAAATCAAATCTGCCATGGCATGAACTCCACTCTCGCAACCCGTGCCGCCGAAATTCGGCAGGAAATCAAAAAAATTATCATCGGCCAGGAAACCCTGATCGAAAATACGCTCATCGCGCTTTTTGCCGGCGGTCACGTCATCCTCGAAGGCGTTCCCGGTCTGGCCAAGACACTCTTTGCGCGCACGTTGGCGGCGAGCTTGCAGGTCAGTTTCAAGCGCATTCAATTTACGCCTGACCTCATGCCTTCCGATTTGATCGGCACCAATGTCTTTCATCCCGATACGCAAACTTTCAAATTTTTGCCGGGACCCATCTTCTGCGACATCCTGCTTGCGGATGAAATTAATCGCACGCCTCCGAAAACCCAATCGGCGCTTCTCGAAGCGATGGAGGAGCATCAGGCCACGGTCGATGGCACTTCGCGTCCCCTGCCTGAACATTTTTTTGTCATCGCAACGCAAAACCCCATCGAATACGAAGGCACCTTCCCGCTACCCGAAGCCCAGACCGACCGCTTTC